>Ga0247758_1000164_pt1 | contig 55447 bp, 50 predicted proteins | sample UWRJL156409C4_FD_180950 | JGI IMG/M metagenome (GOLD analysis project Ga0247758, IMG submission 180950) | Plant litter microbial communities from Arlington Agricultural Research Station in Wisconsin, United States - UWRJ-L156-409C-4 | ecosystem: Environmental > Terrestrial > Plant litter >... | reverse complement strand
GTGTCGTGCGCCGTATGTCACGTTTGAGTTTGTGTCGGTGCTTTTGCATTCGATTAGCTGTGCAGGATTGGAGCGCAAGGACACACACAAGTCAGGTGGCTTCTGTTGCGTCAGGGAATTTGCAGCGGTTTCGTGCTCTCGTGCTCCTTTGTTGACATCCCGGCCCGCGGGGCCTCAGAGCGGGATCAAAGGGGCAAGAGGGGATCACATGACACATTGTTGACGCGAGCAAGCGCGGTGTCCCTCGGCTCCCTCTTAACAAAAGTGGGCCTCACACTACAAGGGTATGGATATGGTGACAATAGTTTGCATTCCAGTGATAACTTCTCCCTATTCGCCAATCCCTGTCGTCGCAACATCCAGTCTCCACCACATACAAAGAAAGTGGAGCTTCCAGCTTACTTGGCTCCACCCGCATCATCTCGTGTGTCCACTGCCCTTCGTGCTGTCTTCTCCACCCTAGCAAGCCTGGCCCTGCTGGCATGCAATTAACATTATGCAGTGCTTCATCGTGCAATCGACCTTGATGATTTCCATCTCATGATCATGATCATGCCTCCATCGACCGCGTTGGCCTTGTCGATGCGTTTCATTCTGCACCCGTAGCTCGTTTTGTTAGCATTAGCTGCCCGAATTGCCAAATGGAACGGGGAGAGGGGCAAGACTGCACATGTTAGTTATTGTATGCTGAAGACCGGACGCAAAAGACCGCAACTGAGCTTCGGGAAGCGGGGTGGAGACGGCGCAAACGAAGAACAGTAAACAGGCCAGGGGCAGGTAGGCGTGCTTTGGGATGCGGTCGATGAAGGTGGGAGGTTCACGGTGTAGGAATGGCGTCGAGCTGGCCCAGTTTATACACACAGCATGGACTGGTTTGGTCAAGCTTGCCATGGCGGACAGATGCTGCCATTCTCAACGCGCAGCCCGGATCACCTCCAGACAAAAGCCTGAAAAATGATACAACAAGGAGCCAGGTGATAGCACCACAGGTCAATCCGCATTTTTCTCTACAAGGATGGCAGAGGAGATGAACGCACGGCTCAGCATATCATCATGTACTCAGATGCGCGCTGCGGCTGAAACGGGCGGTCAAATTAAAGATGAACTGCCATTAGGGCTCCGATAAGGGGACTAGGTTCTCACAAAGGCATCCAGATTAGTAATAACAAAGCACCAAGTTATCAGTTTTCCCTTTTCGCTTCGTTTCCAATTAGATCTTTTCCTTGTCACTTCATTTCGAATTAAATCTTTAGCGTTTCATATACATTTGTAAACACGGCCGCATGCGGCTAAGAGATAAAAAACCTCAACTCGCACCCGTTTTGTCCTTTCTCCTCGGTCTCCCTATCCGCGGCAAAGTTTCAACCCTCTTCTCATCAGCAACCAACTTCCACCCCGCAGAATATCAGAAGCGTGTCATTGCCAAACTCAACATATCCCAACGTGACATGCGCCCGTCGCAGTCGAGAACCTCAACTTCCTCCCCTCCTCTTACACAATGGCGGAGCAAAATCCTCCTTACAATTATCAACACCTCACCTTCGATCCACCCCGCATCTGCAGCCAGATTGTGGACATGACAACAGGCGCTACTGAGGTTTTACAGATAGACGCTATCTCTTTCAACTTGTTTGATAACTACGACCACCTGAAACTTGGCTCTGTCACCTTAGCTTAAGGCTTCCCTGACGGTTTTGTTAACCAGCTTCCACCGGGGGAGTCACACTTGACAACTCTAAGCCCAAGGGGTGCTAAGCGCCAAACAGGTCTGAGCGAGTCTCCAGGATATAGCAGATAATGAAATTTACCGTAACTCCCCTTTTCCTGGCCGGTGACTGTGGCAGGCGAGACAACCGTGGCCCAATATCTCTTTCTAAAACGTGTTTGCCTGGATCGCTGCCTTGATGTGCTGAATAAGAGCACCGGGCCCTGCGATGGTGATGGGGGCAGCACTTGGCCTTTGGGCAGCCTGATGGGTAGCAGCCGTGGCACCCGAGGCTGAGATCTTGACTCGCTCCTCCGCGGCGGTGTGTTCGACCCGACGGACCAGCATTCATTTAGAAAGTATATCGTTTCCTCCCCTTCAAACCTGTAAACAGTCTGTGGTAAAATGTGGGATTCAGGTCAATTGACGTACAGAATGGCAAGGACGGCACATACCACATCACGCGGCAGAAAACCGGGGGTAGTGTCTCCGAGCTGTGGGGATGCAATACAAGCCTTCAATCATCCAGGCACCGGTCGCGGGAGTCGATATTGCACCCTAGATTCCAGCAGATAAATACCGCCACCTCGCCGAGCCTCGCTCCTGCTCTCGAAGTTTCGTTCTTGGCCATTGAACCTCACCCTCGAGTCAATTCGCAACAATGCTCCGCCAAGTCGCCCTTTTCGCCCTCGCGCTCGTCCCCGGATCCCTCGCTCAGGTTTCCGAGGGCTTTGAGAATGGATTAGACCAGACAGCATGGCCGACATATGCGCCCGACTGCAACCAGGGCGGCAAAGTTACGCTTGACAGCTCCCAGGCGCACAGCGGGAAGAACTCAGTCAGAGTCGACGGAGCCGGCGGCTACTGCGGCCACATCTTTTTCGGCACCAGTAAAGTGCCCAGCGGCGATGTCTACGTCCGGGCATAGATGTAAGTCTCCTTTTCACCATGCCAAACCACCGATTAGCATGCATGCTGACCCCAACCTAAGCCGCGCATCAAAAGCCCTCACCTCCTCCCACATCAGCTTCATCACCATGCCCGACTCCGCCCAGGGCGCCAAGAAGCACCTCCGCATCGGCGGCCAAAACTCCATCCTCATGTACAACCGCGGATCCGACGACGCCACCCTCCCGGACCTCTCCCCGCAGGTTGTCGCCGCCTCGACAGCCCTCCCCACCGGAAGCTGGCAGTGCTTCGAGTATAAGCTCGGCGCCGACGGGAGCATCGAGACGTGGCTGAACAGCAAGGTTATCGCGGGCCTGACAAGCGTCAAGGGCACGGCGAATCCAAATGCAGCGCAGTGGCAGAGGAGCTCGATTAAGCCGAAGGTGACGGCGATTTACTTTGGATGGGAGAGCTACGGAGGAGACACGAATACTTTCTGGTATGATGATATTGCCGTTTCGTCGGCCAGGGTTGGGTGCACCTAAACGGAAGAGATTAAGGCGGACGAGGGACGTGAACGGGAAGAGCGGGTTGAGCAGGGTCCTCTGTACATACATTGCTCCAAGTCATGAAAACTGCGGCATGTTGAACCATGTTGAACTTGGGAGATAGGTGATGGCATGATCTACTGAGGGAGCAAGGCGGCACAACCACAGATACCAAAGGGCACTTCCATCGAAGAAGCCCCTTGTGGTGTAGTTGATCACGTTCGGCTTTTCTGTGAGGCGAATCTGGGCACATGAAATTCCCACTTTGGTGCCTCGCCCACGTGACATTGCTCATCCTGACTCAGGCCCGACTCAGTCTTTGCTCAGGCTTGCTCACCTTTGCTTACCCTAGTTACCATTTTCGAAAGCCTGCGTTCCAGTATGATAGGAATTGCTTCAACTCCAGCCGAGTAGGCCCAGGATTGGTCTCATGCCACCTGCCACCTTGCACACTACCCCTGACTGGTTGCTTACACACCTCTACCAAAGTCCGCCAGTGGGTCAATGAGTCGCCCGGGGTTAAGATATGCCCCTTTAATGTTCGTACCAAAGTTTTAGCCCTGAATGATGAGGAACGCCGCATCCAATGCCGCCTTCCCGACGGCAGTTGAAGTACGCCAACTGCGATTGCCACTGGTGGCGTAGGTTTCGGCGGCCAAATCAGCTTTGAACTGACCGATTTCGTTTTCATCTTGAACGGTGCGAGCGCAGTGAAGACCTTCTCTCAGGCTGGCTCCCTTACACTTGGCGGAAACGTGTCCGTTGCTACAGGACCGGTTGGTCGCAATGCCGAGGCGGCTGGAGCGGCATCGCTCAGAAGCGTAGCGGGTATCTTCAGCTACTCGAAAACGGAGGGTCTATTTGCAGGTGTGTCGCTGGAGGGATCGATCGTAGTCGAGCGCAAGGATGCGAATACCAAGCTCTACGGCCGGCCGAGCTCGGCTCTCCCGGCACAGGCGCGACCACTCCTGAGTATTTTGAATTCGAGGGCGTTCAGCGGAATGTCATCAGGGATGATGGATGACCGCATGCACAACGGCATCCCAGTTTATAACGACAGGGAAGACCCAGTAGTGTGGGCCAATAACACAGGCTGTTACGAAAAGCCCAGCCATCCCCAAGACGTTTTCCAGCTTAATCAACCTATTGAGCTAATCTCTGGCGGCCGCTTCCTCTCACGCAAACTCCACGCCTGGTATTCCCATGCTAGAAGCTCTGAAGTTTGCTAACTTACCGTCACCCCGCCATTTCCATCGGTAGTGCAGTCATCAGCCGGGTGGTGTTATGGTGCATTGTATAATAGAAGCATGGAATCGTGTTTTAGGTCATTTCGTAGCAAACTTGCTTGACGGCTGCGAGGACAACTTGTTGATCATATCCAATGTCTTTATTCTCATAGGAGATGATTTCGGAAGCATATCATGAGACTGTCATTCCATTGCTAGGCATCTATTCTCCATTCCTTACACCAATATGAATATCTCAGAGTTACTCAGGTCACCGTCGCCTGCCGTCTTCTTGTCAGTAATACCTTCAACAAAGCACTCACCGACAAGTTGATATCTGTTGTTCCCTGCATCACCTTCACTCCGTGGATGGTCTGGGACAGGCCGAAGAAGGTATGGAACCCCTCCACCATGCAACAAGGCAACTACATCTCCTCCCTGCGCCCTCCAGGGACATAAGCCATACCTCCCATTTGAAAAGACGAAAAAGCACCTCTCCACACACGATGGGAGATCTATTGTCTCGTAGTACATGTACCCCGAACCACCATCCGCTGTCGGAAGCAGAGTCTGCTGCCACGAAGCAGGGACATAGGAAAAGTGTGCCTGTGTGTGGTCGGACAACATGTCTTCCAGCGCCTGCGGATCCCAGTTCTCCTCATGGTAGTTTACGCCCTGGAGGAGCCAAACACCCATCCTTGCCGAAGGATCGAATAAGCGGTTGAAGGCGGCGGCGAGCATTTGTTTGTCTTTGTATTGTGCGGAAATCATTTCCTGTGGGGGATGACCTAACGCGACAATCTCACCGACTTTGTAGCCTCGGAGAGCGAGTTCCAGAGGATTCGAGTCGTCTTTTAAGCGGATCAAATCCTCATCCGGTTCGGCATTGACCACCCCGGTAGGCAGAATGGACGGGAACTGCTGTCGTAAGGTTATAGGCGAACATTGAGCGTAGCCATCCGTTCCAAGAGCCCAACTTGGGCCGCTGAGGATGGGTGTGCCCAATCGTGGGTCCTCATCCCACAGTGTACGCCGCCAGGCACGGGTAGCTTGGCAGTGGATGAAAGAAAGAATATCAAGCGAGCGATACTCGAGGATCCACCAGCGCGTAAAGTCTGCCATGACATTCTCCAAGGGCTTGCTGTAGTCTGGTCGCAAAAGGGAAGGGATCCGGTCTGCTTCGCACGTCTCGTGGCCAAAGGCGAGGAGGGCAAAGAGTTTGTCTCGAGGGTTGGTGGCTTTTAGATCCAGGGCCTTGAGGAACACCTCCAAGATGGGCAACAGCTTTGTCTTGACCTCTAGTGTTCTGTCGTGCCGCTGGTGCAGGGCATTCCAGATGGCAGGCATTGAGTCCCGCGCCTGCACACTCCATCGCGCTTCGCCCGCGTACTCGGGTGTGCTAGCCATCTCATTGATGAAGACTAGCTCCTCCCAGGGAATCTCTTCGCTGGCCGAGTAGACGACAGTCTTGTGTGACAAGATGGCCTCCTGAATCACCCAGACCCGCTGGAACCATGGGTGGTGAAAGAAGGTCTGCATAAAATTGGTGAAATGTACCTCGCCTTCGCCGCCACCTGCGTCTATCGCCGAGCTGTCAAAGGACTGCATGGCATGATGTCGGCTGAAAACCTCGCGTGTGTAGCCGAAAGTATGCCACTCCTTTGACTGCGTGATCTTGTCGAGCTCCTCGGCCGGCAGTGTGTGCTTTGTACCAGGGCACCGACACTGACTTCCGCCTAAGCAGATGCGCTTATTCACGTTGTAAATGTCTCGAATTATTCGAAGAGCCGTGGCAAGGCCGAGGACATAATCATCCAGCCAGACACAAACCATGTCAGCACCGGAGTAGATGGAACCCATCATGGCTACCTGCTGGGCTCTCTCCTCCAGGTCATCCTGGTTGATGCACGCTGCATCGATCCAGATCCGGATAGGCACGTCTGGGCGGCGGAAGCGACGGATGGCTCTCTCAAGAGTGCTTGAAATGCCGATCTTGTGGACTGCTTTACCCTCCATGTCTATCGATAGTGACGCGTTCTTGGATGAATCCCCCCAATAGTAAGAGAGCGCGTAAAACCTCGTGGGCTGGTCTGAGGTGCCACCAAGGTTGACGTATTCGAACTCGGTCTCAATGTCGCTCTGGTAAGTCCCAGGTTTGATAACCAAGACGCGGATCTGCCGATTTCCATAGCCAAGAAGCTTGTAGATAGAGCCAGTGCTCTCGGCGCTAGCTGACAGCCCCAAGTTCCGGTGTAGATTCACATCTTCTTCTCGAACTTCGTATTCAATCTCAATGCTTCCTCGGCGGATGATGTTCACCCAGCCGGGAAATTGCGCCTTAGGTATCAATTGGATGACATCGCCCGGCTGGATTATCCCTAGCCACCATTTAGAGCGCGGCGAGATGCTCTGAGTCTCCCAAAGCGTGGTAGCTGTGGAGAAATTCTCATCCCCAGCCCGGTTGTGCTGGATTCTAATGGCAGCGACATCGCTTCTTCCTTCGGGACGTCGGAGGGCTACCTCGAACCATGTGTAGGATATCGATTTGTCGTCTGCCCAGCCTTTGTACGTCACTATGTCAGCTTACAGCCACTTGACCGCATTGAAGGACGAGTAACCTCTTACCCTGGTCTCGAGAATCTGTTACAAAAGTAGCGGAGGCCACCGCCAAGGCCTCCGGCGGGACAACAAGTTCAAGATACGGCCGCCGTGGGCAATGCTCATGGACCTGGATGACGCCATGGCGGATTGCGCTCTGTTTGGCTTTGGTCATTGTAGAGGTGATTTTAATTTTATTTCGACTTGGGATCCCCGGGTTTTGGTTGTCCGCAAACACCTGTCTATTGCAAGGGTTCCTCTGCCGCTCCTATTAAGGCCAGCAATCTACTTACATGTGTACCTAAGGAAGTCTAGACTCAGCATCCCGCGGACTCAGCTCGCCACATGCGTACGTTGCATGGGACTACTGACGCACGCTGCATGTCGGCATCGGCGGCTGGTCCTGGACAGTATTTGATTTGTTAACGGAATTACCACCTTTTGCCAAGACCCAGTTACTGGCTGGCGAGGCCCAACCCACCTAAAAGAGCGTCGGCACAGCAGCGAGGTTCATGACGATGGTTTATACCAATGGCAAGCTCTCCTTGTTGATTACCCCGCCTTTGTCCGGAGGAGTAAATTTGGGCATTGACCTATCCGACCTCGGAGTGGCGAGAAGGTAGCTGATCGACCTTGGTATTTACTCCCTTGTAAAAATCACCATATAGGGGCTAAAAGGCCAATCTAAGCGAATCCAATCCAGCCCGAACCAAACTGGACTGACACCCACCGCCGATCCGTGTTAGCCAGCTATTTGCAGGGCCAACCAACATCGGAACCACCCAGACTGTCTGAAAGCAGGGCTTTTCGACTTCGCGGGTCTCGAAGGCTGCTACTGGAGAGCTGCGGAACCTGCGCGTCGTATTTCTATAGGTTTCCGTATACTCCATCTAACGGCTCACAAGGTATTGGGCCACCACCGCGACCTGATGATCCGTCATGACTTCAACTGTGCAACGACAGAACAACTCGGAAGGTAATACATTCAGGCAGTTGCAATCTATATAAATACACTGATCTAGTGTACAAATATTTCTGACACATGGTTAAGGAAGATAACTAGCTACTAATATACAGAGTCCATGTCTCTGTGGTTTTTGAGACACAGGAGAAGAAGAGAGAAGGAAACTTGTTCAAGGGGGTAGTCAAAGAGAAATTTTGATGAGAACCAAAACGCTGCCGAGAGGAAGGAGGAAGAACAGAAGCCAGAAGAGGGAAAAAGCGGGCGACGTGAAGCGTCAAGTGACAGAGGCCTGTGCTACCTAGCACTGCCTAATTTAGATCAAACTGTAACGCCGCTGATCTTAGTAATCGTCGTGCCGAGGACAACGGGGACCTTGTTGTGGTGGGCCAGCAGGCGGACGGTGTTTGTGTCGCTGTGCGTCTTAATGTTGTTCCAATTCTCGTAAGTGGACGAGTAGCTGCCGTCGGACTTGCCGTAGAGAGAGCCAAATATGGAGAGGCTGCCGCCCGAGGACTGGGCGGACGAGATGGCGCCGACAACGCCGTCAAAGGCCGTCTTCTCGAGGGTGAAGACGGTCTCAACGCCATAGGCCAGAACGACCGACGTAATCTGTTCCTGGACGTCCTCGGTGGTGGCCGCCGGCGAGTCGGCGAAGAGCACTGGCCACTGGCGGAGGGGGTTGGCAGTGTACCAGGAGCCCATAGACACGGGGAACCTGCCGATGCCCCAAACGTTGACGGTGATGCCGCTCTTGAAAGACGTCTCGTTGATATTGAGAGAGTAGCTTTGCCACGTGTTGGTCGTCGTCTTCTTCTTGGACCAGAAGATCCAGCCGTTGCTGCCCGATGTCTTGGTGCTCGAGGCGTAGCCGAACTGGCTCCAGTTGTGCTTGGTGGTGTCGATGGTCAAGGTGGCGAACGAGCTCTTGCCCTGGTCGTATCTGCGTCGGTCGTACGGATACTCGGAGGGGAACGAGTCGATCCACTGCTTGGCGACCGCGTTGAAGGACCCCCCGATGGAGAAGCTAGGCTTGTGGCTGGTGGGCTGGCCATTGACAGTGATGGTGCCGTTGGCCACCTGCTGGACGACAGCTTCCTCGGCCTCAACGGTAGGCATGTTGAAATCTAACATGCTTGTTAGCCTGCTCGAGTGGCAAATTTTGGACTTGCAAGATGTGTCTCACTGGGGAAGTAGTTGGTGGTGTTCTTGCCCTTGGCCATGGCCTCTCTCCATTCGACGAGGCGCGCACGCTGCTGGCCACCGGTAGCCGCACTGTCGAGCTCGAAGCGCACCTGCTCGAGGGTGGCGTACGTCTTGTAGTAGTTGGCAAGCTGGGGGAAGTTGATCGCGGCGTACTCGCCGAGCGTCACGGGCTTGTCGGTGAAGGGGTCGATTCCGTTGGGGCAGTCCCGCGCGAAGTTGACCTGTGCCTGGGCCCGGGTCTCGGCAATCTTGTTGGTCAGGTCGGCCATCTTTGTGACGGTCTCGTTGATTTGAGCCTGGATGCGGACGTCGTGAGGAACCTGCAACAGCACCGAGTCGATGTATTTGGTGTACGCCGCATCGTAGGTGTGGCCCGAAGGAGCAAACTGAGACTTGCTATCCTTGAGGGTGAGAACGGGATCCTTGGCCGGAATGACAGAGGCAAAGCGGTAGACGTTGTGGTTTTGGTAGTACTGATTCACGTACGGAACAGCCGGGATGCTGAAATCGTTCTGGTTGCTGATGGCAAAACGCTGGGTGCTACCGAGGTTGAGACCGGCCGGTGCGGCGAGCGAAGCGATGGCCGCCGCGTAGGCAGCCCAGAGGGTGGTAGCCATGATAATGAAATGTGAGAAGTCGTGCCGGAGAAGGAGTGGCTATAGAAGCTGTCGGTGCTGGTTGAGGAGCGGTGAAAAAAAATCCCACACCATCGACAGAACCCAAGCCTTTTATACAGAGTATTCGTCTCGGCTCAGCTCTTTTCGGCCATCGCCAAAACGCCTTTCCACCCGCTATGCTGCCCAAGTCGGTTCTGTTTCTAGAAAGCCCAGTTCGCCTCGCAGATATCCCCTCATCTCCACATTCTAGGGAGGACCAGCATGTCGTCTCCATTTAGAGCATGTTGTTCTCGCAATGAGAGAGCGATTCAAGAGCCAGCCGCTGCTGCGACTTCGTAGCTGTATCACACTAGTATCCTGCGATGTTAAAGCTGGACAAAATCCGATGGAGGTGGGTTTGATGAGCCGGCTTGGCAGCAGGAGCCACTGGGATATTGTAACCATTTGATTGGACAACCTGTCGATGCGCTATCTTCGGAGCAACGGTCGGGGCTGACCTGGACGGAATCGCGGGAACAGAAAACGCCTCGACAAAGGGGTCCACGCTCTTCAACTCGCGAATCAAGGCCCGGCCCTGAAATTTGGGCTGTGCCAGCCAAGCACAAAATATCCCGATCCAATCGACTCGACGAGCCTGGGGGGCTGAGCAGAACAACAAACAGGGTTAGGGCTCTGCGTAAGTGGCCAATCAGCAAGTGGCAACGTGGAATACCAAGTCCCCTGCCAGCTTCGATGCGGGGACGATAGGTTGATTTGGCGACCAAAAGCGGAACGCGATGAGATGCCTTCGTAAGTTCACATTCTCGAAGCAATCATTTATTCCAAGCCCACACTACTGGCAAAACTGCCATTATCCAGCATGGTGGGCGAAACGGCCCGGCTCAGGTCCGAGGCATGACTAGCCCAGGCCATCTCTTGAGTACTTGGCAGCCTCAGGACACAATCACCATTCAGACACTCTAGTATAGATACCATCACCGTGCTTATGGCGGCGGAGAATTTTGGTTGCTCACCCACTTTACAGACTCACCTTTGTGCATTATAGTGACAGCGACCTACGGTGACAGAACCCTTCTGTGAAGACTTGCTTCACCATTCAATCTCCTTATCTACCCTAATCCTAAAGCGTTCTGCCTTGTGATCTTGTCTCAACCCTCTTTGGCTGCAGGTCGTAACAATAAGCAGCACGATACACGATACAATAAGCGGAGAGACCTTTTGGCACCCTAGCAGCGCCCCGTTGCGGAAACTTATGCCAAACGCGAGATCAAGTTCGATAAATAGGTCTTAATTACCTAGACAGTCTATTATAACTTCACCTAGGCTGGCAAGCACTCTCGTCCCGTGGGACTCTTACGGTGCGATTCTGAGCGATTACTAGGATGAGCCTGCTATATTTGATCGTGAAAAAGGAGATGAGCACACTGGGTGTAAGAAACGCAGAACACTGGATCTGGTGGAATTAATGGGGTTGCAACTGCGTGATTGATTGCTTGTGTTTTGTGTCCTCGCTCTCTAGCAAAGCCAGAGAGCTCGCTGTTCAGGCCCATCTTGGTCTGTGCCGTGAACTTAATCGTACCAGAGATAGCGGTCAGGTGATAGGAACACACCCTGAGACCTGTGGTAAACTGTTCCCTAACCTTGCGAGCTCCTCCGCGATCCGCTTCTTGTGAGCTGCTTCGGCAGCAGTGATGTCGGCCGTATCGTTCACAAGATTGACAAATGTGTTCCCGTGTCTTAAGGGCTCTGCAAGATATGCGGACACGCGATGACCGGCCAAGGAGCGAGGATTGAGGGGGTAGCATTTGGGATGCTTCGAGGTGGAAGATGCCGCCCTCGTTGATCTGTCGCCCAATTCCTGACTATTAGCACTATGAGGACGTCTTAAAGGGCGAATTGAACTGTGCTGTACCCCGCATCCAGCGATTTGCCGGTTGAAGACATCGGGCGAAAACTGCCAGTGTTGGCAAGATCAGATTGGCTGGGTTTGTATTTGATATCAAAGACTTGGATTCTCAAGAATCGCGGTGGATACCGAAAAGAGATACTCAACCACCCTCGTTTTCGTCCGGCCCCCATTTATAGGGATCCCCAATGACCAGAAACCAGTAGCACTAGGAGAACACACTGAGACGATTGCACCTCTCTGTGGCGCACCCACTTCCCCAACTCCAAGGCAATCCGCCCACGCCCCTCTCTTCCCACGGGCCCGAATAGTGAACTAGACATCGAAGAAGTTTGATTCCGAACGGAGGTCGAATGAAAACTTATGTGGGGTGAATTTAGTGAGACCCCAGGAAAGCCGCGTCTTCTCAGGGAGGCAACTAGCAAGGCCTAGAAGGCTTCAAGCGCAGCTTCGGTCGAACGCCGCCGCCGCTTTCTCGAGGTGCTTTCTCAAGCCACCCGGCTCCACCGCGCGAGGGTCGTGTTCGATCTCGCCAATTGCAGTCTGCTGGGCCCGTGTCTTCCGCAGGAGGAGCTGAGTTCATTCTCGGTGAGCAGTGTTTGCAGAAGAAGCCGGTCAGCCTGGACGGAAAGTGGTGTCCCGGGCTGCTTCGGTACGGCGGTGATGGCAAATCTCAGCACCTTGATACGGCGTGGCTTTTGCCCAGCGCAAACGACTTCGCGTCTGGGGCTGCGGTGTGCCAGGCGCGCATGTTGGAGCCACTATCACGCGCATCGTGAGGTCGATTCCTGGCATGGACTGATGTTGAGCTTTATTGAATCGTCAAATGGCATCTGAGCTTGCGTATTGCGCTTGCTTATGACTTGGTCAGAGGCCTCCGAGGAGTGGCATCGATTCGCTATGGACGGGCGAGGCTGTGAGGAATTTGTCAGCAAGCAAGCTGCAGAAGCTGCAGAACGAAATGGTCCAGCTACATACGACCAATCTTGCTCACTCACCGATCCCTTCGCAGAAATCCCTCAGATGCGGGGTTCGCACCATGCACCATACGGCTCGACATTGAAACAAGCAGGAGCCCCCAACTAGCCTGAGCCGAATCAGAGAAAGACGGTCCACATGAAAAGTCGGTGTGACGTGCCCACTATTCGATTTTCGCGGGGAAATTAGCGTGCCGCGTGTGTCGACACAGTGATGGTTGCCTGACAACAAGTTGCCTTGCCAGAAGTGATGATGGTTCGCGAGCCTGGTCGTAGTTGGCGGACCGAGAACTCGATGTCGGACGAAATTAGGCATCAGTCGACAGTCACGTGCTAGTGCACGTGGGGTGCCAGGCGATTTCGAGCTCGTGTAATCGATCGATGCGAGAATCCGCACGCATTGGGGGATGGACGTATCGGAGTCGATGCGGGGGCGGCGTTTCTTGTAGTTCTTAGAGCGATGCGGCGCCCTATACCTGTCTGATAGTGACGACGGTCCGTATGACAGGTCTTCCAAATCGTTCAGTTAGTCCGACAGCTCCATGATTGCTGCGAAGAGTTTGCCGTTTGGTGAGGCCCATCATTTGTGCTTCGACTAGCCACCCTTCCTAAAGATCACGGAGAAGTTAGAGATTGTAGCCAAAGACCGCAGGGACAACAACTCACAAACTCGGAGCTCGTCAAACGAAACATTGTGGATGGCTGGAATGAGAGGCCCTAATATATGAATCCTAGATCAGGATGCCTGTAAAATGCATGTTTGTTGAGCAAGACTGAGAAGATCTGGGGGTATGGAAATCCAGCGAACAGGCCCGGCTTAAAGGTTATAAGTATGGCAGGGAGCTGCGAGTTGGTCGCATGTTGATTTGTACACCGAGACTCGCTTGAAGAGAGTGTGGGTGGGACCGATCGGGATTGGCCAGCTTGGAGGGTAACAAGACTGATCCTCCGACAACCTGCATGGGCTGAGTTCACAACGCACAACATGCTGCTAGAATAATCCAAATCCCTGAGACCGAACAAGCGTGACTCCTCCACATCTAGGGAAATCTGCCGGCACGTCGGCATAAATGACCGCGTCGCGGCCTCACGAGCTTCCGTCTCCTGATATCTCGGGAAAGAACAAGGTGGTCCGGGCAGCACCAGTCAGGCACTGCTACGAGTCCGGGCCTTCTTGCGTCACCCGTATCACGAGCCCAACCACTCTGCCCCTTTGTCTAGCCCGGTTCCGACTATGATCCACACCACGCAAACGCCAATCGATCTCTCATGTAGTGGGCGATACCCATCGAGCATGGTAGACTAGTAGAGCTATTGCAAAATGACAGGTGAGCCTTTCAGGTCGGGCGGGCGTGGCAGTCTCCTGAAATTCTTACGCCTCCCTATCTAAGGTACCGGTAGTGATATGAACGGCCGTTCCGCCGGCGAAGTCCACGATTCGTTTTTCAGTGTTGCAACCTGGACCGACCAATACTCCCACCAATGCCCCGACTCAGCATAGATGTAGACTTCTAGGATACACCAATCCTTGAGGTCGTGCGGATTATTAGTAGGTTTTCAGTGGATGGAGTGTCGGCATAGTTCTCAATTCGCACATAAAGCTAGCCGACGAGGGGTCGCAGTGTATAAGTGTCAGCTATGGGGCTGTGGAGGCCAATCTGCGGAGGTTTCCGGCTTGGTAACAGGCCTCCCAGGGGGCCAGAGACGCCACAGTTTTGCAGAATAACAGCACAAGTAACAACCATTTGCAATATTTGGCAACAAGTGTTAGATTCTGACAATAGGTGGGGTCGCCGAGTGCCTGAAGGATTTCTAGGAAGTGGCTCCTGTCGAGCGAAGATAATTGATGTTGGAATGAGATGAGGGTTGTGGTGGGAATAGTTCGGGCCGGAGGGACAAGGGTTTCGGGATGAGTCGATGGTATAGGCCAGGACAAGAAACAACGGCACAGACCTTTTGTGCACACTTGCCCAGAGAACCAAAAATGAAACGGCAAACGGCAAACTATGCAGGTCTTCAAGCGCCACCTAGGTCGTACAGAGCAATCAAATATCTTGAGCATAGGCATGTCATATCACCACAGAACCAGCTCGGTGAACCCCACGGAACGAAAATTGCATAAATTTTTAGGACGCTCTTGCCAGCCGAAAAAGAGATATTTACCAATATTCTACGGTGGACTGCAGATAGTGCTAACTTCGAGGGTAGCATTCAAGGACCAGCTCAGGTGTGGATTTCAGGGGGGGCAGTCTTCACTTTTCACACTAGTCTACGTTTGTACATAGTCTGCTTCGCAATCTTGAAAGGGCCCGCGTGGCCAGGCTCATTTAGTCGAAATTCCAAGCAACCCAACCTTCTCAACGAATCGGGTCCACGAAAGCGAATAGGAACACTTAACAATTATTCACAGCCTTACCAATCCCTTGCCACCTCTTTACTCCTGGCGCATACCCTCGCTAAATCGCTTGAATACCTAGTAATATTGTGAATGGTGGATAGGTGAGTGCTTGGGGTCGTGAAGGCGAACCATCATGCCGAAAAGACAAGATCTGTCACAAAAGACCGCTCCGTGGCTGTGGACGAAAGCCGTATGTACAAAAGCAGTATGTTGCAAGCAGCGGTGGCCGTCTGTTTTTTGGGACCCGGGTGTCTTGTCCGCACTTGTTAGTGTCTCCATCCCCTCCCAAGCCACGAAACCCTTCTTTTTTTTCCCTTCTCGTCACACTTGTCTCTACCTACACTCCCCACCATGAGCGTCTCATCAGTTAGAAGCTATATCAACATGGTTCTAGAATATCTCGACTCGCCGTACCGAGTCGACGATGTTGAGCCCAGCCTGCTCCAGGCTGAACAACGCCTCGCCACCTCGACCCAGCTGATGCGGCTCCTCTCATCGCACAAATCGCCACCAATATCTTGATCAGATCACGGATGCTGGCAAGGCAGACAAGCTAAAGACCCGCGTCTTTGCTGAAATTGATCAGATTCGTGAGCAGCACGGCACCAACAACACTACTCCGCCCGCTCCACCCAAGGCCGCTACCCCTCCCCTCCCTCTCAAGACTTTTACAACGCCGAGCGCGCGGTATCCTGGGCGAACGAATACCTGAGCTCGGGGCGCATGGACCAAGTTGAGTTAGTGTTGACAAAGGCTGAGTGCTCACTCCAGGGCGACAAGTCGGTAGAGCCTGCCGGCCTTGCAGACGAGACCGCGCAGATGGGAGTTCAAGAAGCGGTTCGAGCAGAACGATGTCCGTCGAACCTAACCCCCGGAGCTGTACCGCGAATACGAGACCCGACTCGCAGATGTGCTCGCTGATGGTGCCGCCAACCTCAAGACTGCGACGCTGTCGCGCGCCGAACCTGCGCTGCAGAAACTCCAGGAGAAGCTCGCCACCAACCTGTTCTCGGGGCTCCCACAGTACGAAGCGAATCGCGTAGACGGCATGCTGCGCAGCATAAGGTGGGTGGCTAGTCGAAAAGGAGATCAAGCTCCTGCTGTGACGGGCCAGCAAGGTGAGGACCGTTACTGGTGACAGAATCTATTGTGGTTTCTATGAAGAGAGAAGAGATACGGTAATGTGGCTCTCAGGGAGAGCTGGTATATAAGGGGAGTGGCCCCCTTGTGGGGGCGGACCCGACTCCCTGGGGCAGGGTCTTGGCTTGCAGCCAAGACTAACCATAGATGTCCTTAGCCCGGTGACACCTGCCCGAGGATGATGTCGATCGGCTGCGGCTCTACGGCGAGCTCAAGCGCATCGGTCATCACACAGGATATAATGAATAGGATTTGGTCTCACCTAGGTATCTACTTACTAACATCATGAAGATGCCAAATAGAATGAAATACCTGGTTTTCTATTCCGATCTGGTTGATAGAATGCTTGAACTGCGGACAAATTCGACCCTCTTCAGTAGTAGTTACCTTGCTGTCCTGCCTACACCAATATGACAATCCGTTCCTTCGCAAGGGGCATAAACCTAGGCACCGTCTTCGTCCAGCCAATCCTCTGAAACATCCCATCCCCTATCACCCTCAAAACCAAACAAAAGCAATCCCAACCCCCTCCAATAAACCTCCTGCTAATCGGCAATAGATGCACAGGTCCTTCAGTCATGTCCTCCGAAAAATCCAGGTACAGCCTACCAGCAACCAATCCACGAGCTCCCTCAGCGGTAACCCCCAACACATGAAAGAACCAAAACTTATTTCCCGTCACATCGACAGTTCTCCTCAAAACCTGCTGCTCAGTCGGCCCATCCTCGAGCTCTTCATCCATGGTAGCAGGAATCTCACTCGAGTCCGGAAACGTGGCGCTGAGATGCGCATGCCCAAGCATCGGCCGCCCTTTAACGACAAGCCGCGCGTCCGCCAGGTCGCCGTATATATTCGCCGTCCGGAAGTTCCAGCTGACATCCACCACGATGGCTTCTCGCTCTTCCTTTTCCACCACTTCCTGGTCGTAAATGACGCCGACGAACGGGCTCCTCTGCGGCGAGCCAGACATGTCAAGACTCGCCCAGGACCAGGTCGGTGCGCGGTAGGGAAGGAACCTAAGTTTGCCGTAGCCGGTTGGGGTTGTGAGCATCCACTGAAGGCAGGAAATAATCTCCGATTCCCACATACCACCGAAGTATCGGTCGCCTAGGATCGAAGAGAGCCTCTCTGCTATGCCTGCTATGGCTGGTAGTCTGTCCGCTTCGAAGGACAGCTGGCGTTGGGAGTACTCCTTGGCGATGCGATACCACGAGACATAGGCTGAGCTTTTCGCCTCGTTCCCCGTAGATGGGGTAGCTGGATTGCTGCTGGCTTGGATGTTGATATTCCGTAACATGGTCCCCATAACAGCCAAACTGCAGTCCCTGCCCAAATGGGTTCCCATCTTGTTTTCCCGCTCCTGACTTCTCGTTGTGGCGTTAATAGGAAGGCCGCGAGGACAGTTTTCAGAAGCGGACCACTGGCCACACTCGAAGGAAATCCAGTAGGGTTCAAAAAAGAGCGTCCGGGTTGGGAATATTCTCTCCTGGAGAATCCATCCTCGACTGTCCAGTTGAGACTTGGGGCCGCGAAGGACTGGGGCCAGACTCAGCATGACGCTCTTGCTCCTTTGGTTAGGGCCAGGAAAGACTATTGTAATGGGTAGAGTAAGCGGCCTGGTTGCCAGCCCTGTGCGCTGTCTCCAGAGGCCGCCGGGATTAGCTGCCGAAGCGGAAAGGTTGACATCGGCGTTTTGGTAATATATGGCCATCTTGGGGATCTCTCGAAGCTTGTCCTCTTCTGAATCTTGAAGGATGCAGAGGGAGTCAATCCAGATGTACTCGATTCCGAGCTTCTTGGCCGTGATGCATGCTTCAGCAAATGTTTTGGGGAGCTGACTGACCCGAAGGCCTTCCACAATGTGCGTATTTTCGTTGCTAGTTGTTGTCAAGCTGGACTGGTGGGGATCCCATCGGTGACTTAAAGTCGCATATCGCACGTCCGTTGCTTGCTGGCCATGAGATTTGTGCTTAGACCCGACAAGAAATACCTTCTCTTCATGAGATGTCGCCTTAGAGACCCATATAAGACGTGTTGGTAACTGACGGGCGCCGCTCGAAACGTTGTCGCGGCAAGAAAAGTGATTTTCTCGACAGTACTTCATCCAGGAAGACGCAAGTGATAGAGCCACGTCGCTGCCAGTTGACGTGTCAAGTTGACTGGCACAGTCCAGGATGTTTGCCTTTTCGGCGTTAGCCACCACATTCGAAGGCAACCCGTTCTTCTCCTCCTGGTGCCACGACTGCCGAGAAATCTCGGTGGGGTTGAGGATCAAAAAGGAATCCAATCCTAGAGGGTGCTTGAAAATCAGGTGTTCCGGCTCATGCCGTATCGTGTCAGTATCGTCGCCCATCCAGTCCCCATCCTCAAGATACGAGATGGAGAGTTCGACACAGTCGCTGCGAGTGGACGTTTCGAAAGGTTTTCCCAGGGCCCGGTGCTCGATCATTCCGAGAAGCATGACGCAAAGTCTGCAGCTATGCCTCGACGCAGATTCTTCGAGTGCGGCTAGGCTGGGATGGAGAACGGCAACAAGGTCTAGAACATCATCATTGGAGTCCCTCGACTCCAAAGTAATGTTGCTACACCGCTTGCAGTAATCCATGACTCCCAGATCGTCGATTTCTTTTCTGTTTTTATTTTTTATTTTTTGTGTACAAGCTCCTACCGCCAAGGAATAATACGGGCGCGCCGGGACAGCTAAAATATTGACCCCGCACAGGTGGTCCGAAAAAAAAACCGAACACTCGGGTCCCCTCTCCGGGTGTCCGGTTTTTTTTCGGACCATCTGCCCACACCAGGTTGCCAGCTAGCGGACTTGACTCCTCTCCGAGTGCGGGGTCAAAAGGATAATTTCCTTTTTCGTACCGCACCCACGTGACGTCGCTCACCCCGGCTCAGGGCCCGCTCAGGACCGCTCAGGATTGGCTCAGTCTTGCTCACCCTCTGAGCCATTTCTGGAAGGCTGCGCCGCAGCATCCACAACCACTTCAACTCTAGCCAAACGAGCCTAAAATTGTGTGACGACCTGCAAGTCGCCCTAGTGGTCGGTCCGGTCCGCGACCTGCTTGATAGTGTACTGCATTGAGAGTTGTGCTAGCCTTCGTTCAGTCATCTTGTTCCCCCCTTCACCTTGTAGCAATTGGGCTTTGCGCCCGCTACTACGATCTGTCTTCGCCTGACCCACCCTGTGTGTCAGGAGCAGGCCGTAACAAATTGGTCCTATATAAAAATGGCTACGCTAGTCCCCGTCTTCAGAAAGCGAATGGTTCCGCCTTAGCTTTTACCTCAATATCTCACACTTACTTATAGCTAGTTATATATACTCTTTTGTTATTCTACACCTTGAACTTTTTACTACCCTTAATAAAACGTAAAGATATAGAGTCTTGTTAATTTCTAGCCTCTGAGTGCACTGAAGTGCCCTGCACTGCAGAGCACCTCAGTAGAGTATAATCGGTTGCGTGCTCTGTAGCTGTGGCTGCGTACCCTGTAGCTACAATCTCCCTGCGGCTCTGAACCTTCTGGAATCCAGAAGGTTCTAGAGCCTCCAAGAGGGTCTGACAGCCCTGCGGAGCTGCAGAACCCTCTAGAATTCAGGGGGTTCTAACCCCCTGAACACCCCTGTTCCAGTGACTCACAGAAGGCTCTGGAAGCCGTAGGCTTCCTGTGACGACCCTGCAGGCCGTCACCTGGGCCGGCGCAGCCCGGCGAACCCCCCGCAGAAGAAACAGTGCAGGAGGACAGTGTACACTGTCCTGTGCACTGGGCCAGGGGTGCAAAGACCCGAAGCCCCTACGACCAGTAAGAAAGAGCTTAGTAGCCCACAGGGACTGACAACACCAAGCACCATTCTGTTGACTGCTTAGCTGCAACTGCGTGGTGCACTACTAAGCATAACGGACTAAGTAAGGTACAAGGTACCTCTCAGTTAGTTAGTATAGATAGTCATCATCGTGACCACAATGGCCGTAAGGGACTCCTAAACGCACGCAGCACCAGGTTTGGTGGTCGCACTGCTTTAGAAGGTGCCGCGGAGCATGGGAGAATCGATATGGTAAAGCTGCTGCTCACTTACGGCGTTAAGACTACCGGGACAGGGCAGAGACAGTATCTCCACGCCATAAAACTTACAGAGGCCAATGGACATGGGGTAGTGGCTCGTATTCTCAAAGACTACAGAGAGCTTACAGCATCAGAGAGGCTATTGCTTGAGGATGACGAGCTCATGTTTTCGGATCTTTTTGAACATTGTTTTGAGTCGCACGACGATGCGTTGAATTCGGATGAAGACTCTGACTTGGAAAGCTCATCATCAAGTTCGGGATGGTCTGGTCCAAGTGACTGGGAGTTTTCGGATGACGAATAGATAGCCGCATTTCGTTCAGGATAAGACAGAAACCTACCTACTTGATTGCCGAATGGACCATGCTTATCCAGTCGGTTGTTGAATGTGGTCGTGATGTTTCCTGATAGCGCTTGTTGTGTGAGATTGGGAGCCCTTTGGAGTCGGGGGCGTGTTAGGTATAGAAATGAGTCAGGCGTGCAGTTGCCTTTAGTCCCGTTTGCTCGCTCCCTCTGGTTGCCGAAATAACTGAACAATGGAGACATCTGCAGGGAAACGGACCACCGCACAGTCAGGAAAGCAGGGAACATTGCTTTCCTGGCTTCATCTTCAATATAAGCATCAAACACCCTTGGGGAAAGGGAGATCGGAACAACGAGAGCAGTAGCTTCAAGATCTAGCCCCTTGGTTAAAAACCCGTTGCTGTAAAGCTTTGGGTTGCGTGAGACAGCGATCGGGGGCAATGCTAGCCATTCCCGCTTTTTACCTCTCCTAGTCTGAATCCTCACTCCTCTCAGCGACCGGCCCACGCAATTCCCACACCGGAATTTCTTTGCATTCAACCGCGTATATTTCGCCTTTCCATCTCCAGAATACCGATCGTTGAACGTTCCATTCTTGGGGCTGCCACGCTTCTGGATCAAGTCCCCACTCTCTCTGCAGTCGCGAACGCTCTGAAGATATCCAGGCAACATCACAGCCAGAAGCTTCGAGCTTAAATAAAGCCTTGAACCTGTCAGTATATTGCGGCATCTATAGTGACAGCAACTCCTGTAGAGTTACCCAGGCTGGCAGCCGCTGGATATTTTTCTCCCAAACTGGCAGCCCACCGATGCCTTTGTCGACATGGTACCTTGGAAAACTCGACTTCTCGACTTCTGGAATTTGCCTCGTACCCGAATTAGGCCTTGGTTCTCATTCCCGTTTTGGAGTCGGCTTGTCCTAAATTTTAGTTGGAAACCCGAATCGGCCCTGTGTAGGAGGTATAGAAGGAGAATGGGCACAGGCGAGGCGTGTAGTTGAGTCAGGGCGATGCTTGACCAGAGAACGAGCTCCCAGTTGGATACCCCTGATGAGTAACTGCTCGCGTCTTTAAGGGTGTAGCCCGCTCCATCGTGTACAAAGTGCCCTGCTGCGCTGCTGGCGTCCCGGTGGCTGCCCAGAACGCGTGACCGAAGCGCCGTAACTAATTTTGCTGTGCTACCCCTTAGACATGTGGTGCGCCAAGTGCTACGGCTTTCACAACTTCCAAGCAAGAGCAAGATCTTCCGCCGCGCAGTTTTAACCGCACGCGATAGTTTGGCTTTGGCTTAGTTATGTAAAGTATTATTGAATCGCTCATTGTGGTTGCAAGTATCTGCTTGGCTCCCAACTTTCCCTGCATTCGATTTGGTTCGCTTAACAACGATTGTTGTCCGGAAATCCAGTGCTGCATTTTTCAGGACATACTGCCACGTAGATCCACTCAATTTCGACTCGGCGTCTAGAGCTTTCATTGCGTTTATAGGGCAAATGCAAACAGCTACTGGTTTTATATGGGAAAAAATTTGGCACCTTGCTCGGTTTTTCTCGTTTTCCGCACTCAATATCGCTTCAGGCGACTGTTCCGACGAGCAACCGGATTCACTACTAACATACACTACGATCTGTCTGACAATTTTTATATTCCGAGGAGAACCTGATGTTTATTACAAACGACACGTACTCTGTTACTTTACATCACCCACCAACCGGAATTTCCACAAGACTGTTTACATACAACGTGTGAATGACGAAAGCCTATAGGTAATCGACTAAGTCCACGATAAGATGGACTGGACTTTAAGTGTCAAATACGTCAGTTATGGTAACGCCGGGACTTTATTAATACCTAAAGGCGATGAGTTAATACTGGTAGACATTGTGTTAAGGACCCTAATGACGGGTAAGGAGCATAATAGCGACTGGAACTGCCTAAACTGTGACACATAACGAATTATGGGCTTAAAAGTGATGGAGAAAGGTGTTATTATTCTTACTTCTATTTTAAAAACAAGGGTTTTAACGGTAACCTTTAAATACTGTGTACGATTCCATTCCTCCGTTATTATAATCTAAAATAGGTTATGTTATAGAATTCTAATAATATAATAAAATATTAGTGATTTAGACCAATTACTAGAAAGGAGGCTATTTTAAAGGAGGATTCTGTAATATAAACTTCGTATTTAAGGGTTTAAAATAAATCGTCAGTAGGGGATAGTAAACGTAAGAGTGGTATAACTTAGTTTAATAGGAACTTATAAATAAGTTATTTAACGGTGCTGTTACCTAATTATATATAATTCTATTATTAAAAGAGCTGGAAAATAAAGTATAGAAGAATATATTTTAAATTATAATACTAATTAAAGAGAGATAAGAGTCTTTCACTTAATAACTCCTAACTAATGTTATTTAATCTACATATTAAAAATATATATTCTTAATATCTTAAATACCACCTTATAAATTCCTAATCTAATATAGTGGCAATCCGACCCTTACGTATCATAATATTCTAAGTAATAATGTTACTATACGTGAAGATAATAAGATACCTGTTACTAAACGTTTTAGTAATTTAATACTAATATATTATCTGATTTAATATTAGCTAAGCTTACTGTAATGTTAGACTCTTAATATATTCTATAGTAATACAATCCCAGTCATTACTAATGATGTTTAGAACTGGTGTTATAATGTTTTCCTTTATAAAGCGTAATACTAACGGTTTATTTAGATGGTTATTTACACTTATACTGTAAGAGTGTGTCGTGTATTTAATAATAATTACGTTATTATTATTATTAAGGTGCTGGGTAATATAATAATGTTAATAGTAATGAATAATATTACTATTAAAATAAGGCGCAGGTTGCTGTAAAGGAGGGGGATTATCACCGAAGAGTACTATTAAACGGTCTTACTTTATTCTCACTTTTAAGCGATTTATATTTTAGCGTCTTAGTATTTTTTATATGTTATACAGTTTATATGTTAAAGTTAGGGTGTGCTTAAGTGCGTCCGTACCCTCTAAGGTAAGTTATAATGTAATACAGGCGCTTACTTAATTTAAAGGTAATGTTTAGTTATTAATTAAATTAACTATTTTATTAAAGTTTTACTTAAATTAACCTATTAAACACTTTAGTTAAAATAAAGCTTATTTACAGTGTAAGAGTTTGATTATAGTGTTTTATTTCTAAAAGGACGCGCTATATATATATAATATTAATGTATTTAATATACTGTTTTAAAAAAGGTATTAATAATGGTAAGTTATTAAACCTGTATATTTTAGAAAAGTGTAATTTAAGGAAAGTTACTAAAAGAGAAAAGGGTTGTAATTAGACTTATATTTTCTACAACTTATTCGTTATTTATATACCTATCCTAAGGTATATACTAATATATTTTAAAACATCCCATTATATACTAGTATATTTTAGGATATTACATTATATATTAATATATTTTAAAATATTACGTTATTTACTAATATACTATAAGATATCTTATAAGTATTAATATATTAAATAATATTTTAAATTTTAAGTTAGGATATTCTATACCATCTTATAGCATATATTAGTATATTTTAAAACATAACCACTACATTTATAAAGTGGCTTAACTATATTAACTAACACCTATTAACCTAATCGCCTTAACTAAGTTATAAAAAGTCTTCTAATTAGGTTTTATATCCTTAAAGCCTTTTCTTAAAGGTTAAGCTTATACGTTTCTAAACTTAAGTCCAGGGTGATCACAGTGCCCAATAAGGTTAACCAGCCTTAATCCCTTTCCGTCCATAACATACATTTCACCACCTTAAAATCAACATTACAAATTTCCCTATCCTTCTTTAAAACTAAACAGTTACCACTTTAGGCTAAGCTAGACTAAGCCAGACTAAGTAAGAGTGTCACTATCCTAGGCTACCTTAGCTATAATTACTATAATTTAAAAAAAAGACGTGGAGTTACAAGGACCTAAAACTGGGTCTTTGCATCACCACTACATAACTGCACTTTCCTTCATTTAAACGATAGAGAAAAAAACTACCATTTTAACATTATCTTTAATTCCGTTACGCTAATAAGGCTAAGTTATAAAAGAATAAGGGCAGGTATTATTATTAGCTTAATAGCTTCTCTGGCATTGCCGCCCTTTATAATCCTCTTAAATGTTACCATACTTAAGTTAAAGGCTTACATCACTTATAAGGCTTACATACACTAAATCGGTACTACGTCCTTATGTCGTATATTACTTTATAAGACACCAGAACGTTAAGGATGCCCGCGGACTCAAGCATCGTACTTACCTGGCTAAAGAGTCTCTGCGCCTTACCAGGTGTAATTATTGCCTGTATTTGTTATATTAAGGAACTCGGCTGCACGGCTATAGTAATGCACTCCTTAAAAGCGTAGCCAGCAGCGGTGACGCATAATGAAATAACTTTATGGCATTCACGGCTTAGCCCGTGGCTGGCATACCTTCCCTCTAAGGCCGAAATATTCTAACAAGCCGGTAGCCGGTTGACGACCAGTAGGTGGAATCGTTATAGTACTTAATTAACAAGGTATTATTCTGATAAATGTTATAATACTTCCACATACCTGACTGGTAAACTCCGGCCGGGCTATTCTGTAGGCCGTCTTGCTAATACTACCAGTTGGAACTATACTTGTTAAGGGAGAAGGGGGTGTAGGTTGTCGCTTTCTAGAAGCTGACGTCCTGTTTAAGAGGGGTGTTAAACCTATTAATACCTAAGTGGGATACGGCGCTAATAAGGCCCGAATCATACCTTAACAAGCTCAGACCCTTAATGATAAATTATTTATTCTGGCACACATTAGACAGTTAATGACTTTACTGTTAGAAGAGTTAACTTAAAAGCGCTAGTCACCTGTAGAATTACACACTATATATGCTAAGTAATAGGGTTTCGGTAATAAAGAGGAATAAAGGGAACAGGGGAGGTAGGGGTAACGGAGGATGTCCCCCAACAACCTACACTACCTCTTTAGCATCGTAAATGCAGCTTCACCGATGTCCTGGGAGTTGAGTGCTAATTATTTAACTTACTTCTTAAGCCTGTGTAATAAACAGCGGTTTCCGATTCAAATTCATTATCCGGTTCACCAGAGGTGTCTTCGTGGTTAGCGATCTGAACAAACCAGTCTTCGACAGGGGCAAAGCCCATCTCTCAAACACCCCTCCAGCCTCTCCTCTGTCAACGCTACAAACACGGCGGTACCAGCTCTTAGAGTGTAAAAGGGGTGGCTTAGAGGCATACAAGTGGCTGATGTATAATACGTCGCCATCTTTATATTCACTTACTGACTCGTCTTCCATCTCCAGCCTACGGCCACGAGGGACTGGATCTCTGCATTAGACAGGGCAGCTTGGCGTGAGGAGACAGTCAGGGGCAAGATCATAAAATGACATTTCAAGTTATACCAATTCCGTGACGCGTAGGCGAGCAACTGCTAAGCGGGATGTTAGTGCTTGCCTGCGCCCTTCCCGTCATGGTGGATCAAGGGGTTTGGCTTGGGTTCCTCACACCGGCCTTATGGTTAGCTGACATACAGCACGGCTAGTTCCGCGCCAACCAGGCGCATCAAGAAGTCACAATCGAACGTTATTAGGTCCGTCGGCAGCTAGGCCAGCAGCCGCACGCAGCGGCCCTGCTTTCCATTTTGCCCCACCCCGCTTTCTAGCATCCTCCTCAAATTGCCACCCGGGCTTGAAATGCGACCGTGTTTACCTGGCCCGCAACGCCTGATGAATGGAGCGGCTCATCGATAAACTCGGACGGTCATCAGGGCGACGGGAGGAAGGCGCACCTCCTGTGCCGTTGGCACCAGGCCTGGCAGCGACCTTTGCATCGGCTGCTTCGACGGCCTCTGACCTTCCCGACCCCGCATCTGACTTTGGGCACGGTGATCTCTTCGGCCTTTTTCAACTCTGGCCGCCGGGACAACAGCCAGGCGACACGCAGATTGAGTATGTACTGTACCTACCCCCCATCGCTCCTTCCTTCTCTATACAGAAAGTAATGGGAACCAAATGAGTCTTGACGGGGACTAAGTAAGCGCTCACCAGTATTGTCGCTGTCCACGGGCTTAACGGCACGCCATACAAGACATGGACCCAGGGAGATAAGCTCTGGCTCGCCGACTTTCTCCCTCTCGACGTCCCGCGGGCTCGTATTTTCACCTACGGCTACAACTCAGGTGTCGCCTTCACGGGTTCGACCTCGCGAGTTGACGACTATGCCAGAAAACTGCTCGAGCGACTGGTCGCCAAAAGACGCTCTTTCGCTCACCGTGACGAAGAGAAACGACCGCTCATTTTCATCTGCCACAGCCTAGGGGGCATCGTCGTCAAGAAGGCCCTCGTCATTGCACACGAGAGGAGTAGTCGGTACCAGTCCATCACCCGCGACACGTACGGTATCATGTTCTTCGGGACTCCCCATCGCGGCTCCGACACGGCCTTCTGGGGTAAGCTGTTTGGAAGCCTTGCAGACATCTTGACGCTTGGGTCTGTCCGTACGCAGCTTCTCGACGACCTCCGACGCAAGTCCGACGTGCTCGGGGCAACTTGCTTCCAGTTCGTTGAGCGCGCTCAGTCTCTCGGCCGCATTTTCTCCGTTTACGAGAGGCTAAGAATCAAGGGTCTCTCCGGACTTGTCGTAGAAGAGGACTCGGCCGTCATGGGCATTTCCAACGAGATTCCCATTCCCATCGAGGCTGATCACCGCTCCATGTGTCGCTTCTCCAACATGAAGAGCGAAGATTACCAGATGGTGGCTGACTGCCTGAAGGAGATGGTCGAGGACGCGCTGGAAGACGTGGTCACGGATGAACAGATGCCCGTTCGGGACGACTTCGCTCGCTGTCTCAAGACCGTGGATCCTGACGATATGCTGAGGAACGTCCCCAGGCCCAGCCCTGGAACGTGTTTGTGGGTCACCGATACGGACGCCTTCAAAAGCTGGAGGGATCTTCAATCTACGCGCCTTCTCTGGGTTTCTGGCCCTCCCGGCGTCGGCAAGACAACGGCAGCCAGGTTCCTCATCGAGCATCTGCGCCGATGGCTGCAGAGAAACGCTGCATCGTCGGGCGCAGAGTCACTCGTCGCCTTCTTCTTCTGCTCCTCCAAGCAGTGGTTACGGAACTCCGAGGAACACCTAGCCAAGTCCCTACTATACCAGATACTTTCGCAGAACAATCAGTTCTTCCGCTATCTCAACAATTCCGACATGAAGGCCTACGTCGCCGGCTCGCGGAATCTGCCAGGGGATGTTGATACATTTGGGGACCTGGAGACAACCTGGAGATTGTTGACAATCGTGTTGCAACGCAGCCCGAACTTTACGTTTTGGATCTTGATTGACGCCATCGACGAGCTCCCGGACCAGTCCAGGAGCGCTCTCCTTCGCCGAATCCAACATCTCATTGCCCAAGATTTGGGAGGAAAGCTGAAATTTGCCCTTTGCGATCGAAACAAGCCGCCAGGGGGAGGCGCTGTCGCTGGTAGCAACGCGATCTCTTGGCTGGAGATAACCGGACGGGACAAGGTAGCCGACGACGTCCGCCACTTCATCAACGAGAAGCTGGAGGATCTATGCTCCCGAAGCGAGATCTCCTGGCAGTACCAGAACATGATCGAGGAATCGCTTATGGAGGCCTCCGAGGGCAACTTCCTCCAAGCGACGCTGGCTTGGAACCATTTTAAGGGGGGTGTCAGCTACTGGTCCCCTCAAGTCATCAAATCTCGACTGGATGGCCTCCGGAGTCTTTCTGGCGAGGCCAAGGCGTTTTACTGCTCCCTGCTCGCCCGTATTCCCGAGGATTCACACCTCCTCGCGAAGATCGGGTTCACATGGGTCCTTGGCTCTCGGAAGCCGCTCACCCTGACTGAGCTTCAGCATGCCGTGTCTATCAGCACCGGGCAGAGTTCTTGGTCCGACCTCAAGGATTCCTTGGGCTTCAACTTCGACTCCCGGTTCGACCAGGCCTTCGGCTACCTGCTAAATTAAGTAATTAACGCTTAAGGAAAGACTTTATTATAAAAGCGAATAAGTTAAGAGACTGACTCTTTAAAAGGGGGACTATATCTATCTTTCTTCACGAAACCTGTATTTAAAACGACTTAGTAAGAAGCTTAACTTTAAAAGATACAGACTGTTCCGAATTAAGAAAAAGATTACTACCTCTAATTACAAACTTAACTTACCTATTAGTATAAGGGTGCAGATTAAGGTTTTTCATATCTTACTTCTAAAATCTACTCTGAAGGGAGTTCCTTTAGAAAAGAAGATTAAGATTAACGTTAATAAAAACAAGTATAACGTTAAGGAGGTTATAGATTTACAGAAGGGAAAGAATACATTTAAATATCTTGTTAAGTAGCTAGATTACAGTCCTGAAAGTAACTTATAAAAGCTTATTAAAAATCTTAAATGCCTTAACCTAATTATAGAGTTCTACTGAAAGAATCTAAACTGATTAAAACTAACGATAAGAATTAGAAATAAGACAAGATCTAATATTTAAATTACTAAACTGAAGAGTAAGACCACTATAGGACTTAAAGCCTGAGAAACGGTAGGAAACTCTTTAGTAAGTGTGGAAAGATATTTATCAGAACCTTTAATTATAAGTTATAAGGACCTTAGACTTAGTAAAGAAGCTGGGCCTCTGGAGCTAGTAAGTTTTATATAAATTGTATATATAGTAGTATAGAGAAGTTAAGGAAGGTGTAGCCTGTCTACGGACTACCTTACGCTGCAGGTATAGCTTACCCTGTAAGGGAATGGGTAATAGCAGCGTTATAGAATAAACTGACTGTTACTGGGACTTAAGTTTGCTTAAGGAAGCGAAAAGCGTAAAGCCACGCCCTCTTAACACTTTAAAACCAGTTATATAGACTGTTCTGCAGGATTCAGGCTTCGTCACTCTGGTGGCTGAGGCTCACTGGCGCTCTGACTGTGCCAGGCATCCAGTTAGCTCCGCTGACTAGATGCCCAGGGCCTCTGAACCCCCTTCTTTCTGACAGTAATAGCTACACTTTACAGGTATAACAATTCTAAAAGTAAAGATAAATTCAACATTAGTAATACAACGTTCGGTTAATAAAGGCATTATGTTTCTCCTACTCTTAATTACCCAGTTAGAAGACATAACGGCTGGAGAAAGGAGGAGGAAACGCACAATTAGTTCTTTATGGAAAAAGAACGTTAAAGAGGGGGAATTGTGTGATAACCTTGCAGGCTATTATTTAGGCTGGGGCGGCCTGACAGATTCTCTGCAGAAGGAACAGTGCAGGAAGATAGTACGCACTATACTATATACTAAGCTAAAAGTGTAAAGACCCGAAACCCTTATAACTAATCGTTAAGCAATTACTTTAATCTCGCTAAAAGTACAGTAATCACAGTAAGTAGTAGCGTTCTGATCACTTTAATTACTCCTCGTGTTAAGAAAGTATAGTAATTAAAGTATAAGGTACTTCTTATTTAGCTAGTATAGATAGTTATTATTGTAACTATAATAACCGTAAGGGACTCTTAGTTCCTTACGTTAGTATTCAATTGTTCATTTATATCTTACTATTTAAACTTACCTTTATGCATTATAGTAACAAGGACTTATAGTGATATTAAACCCCTGTCTAGGAGTGTTAGCTTAATCAGCCGTCTTCGGAACGCTTACTTAGTCTTTAGCGTCCTGCTATACGTTCTGTCTTAACCTGCGTCAGTCCTCTCAAGGCCTATGTCAGGTGCAGGTTATAATATATAGGTACCGCTCTTAAGTTCTAAAGTAACGAATTTCTAGTATAGAAATAAAGCGAGTTAATATTTATTATATTACTACCAGAGTAACTAGTTCAAGTTAAACAAAATGGCGTAACTTACAAAGAGGGCTAGGTGTATCTTAGGTATGGTTTTCTAGAGATCAGTAATAAAGTTTCCAGAGCTGAAAGCCTAGGTAATTTCTAATAATAGAATAATTAACACTACTATTAATTACTTTCTATAGTAGACAGTAGTTAAACTTACTAAATTTATAATCCCCAACCTAGCCGTCTACTTAACCAGTTCCGATATATAAAACTAATATCTAGCCTTATTACGCGTATATTTTTACTAAATGTCCTTATTGCATATATATAATTAATGTTCTTTAAAATCCACAGCTGGGTATAGTGCAGCATTAGAAACATTGAATAAAACCTATACAATGCACATTAACCCTCGGGCTACTATTACCGCTACTGTTTACTGGAGCATAGGTAGTAATACGCTGGTTAGTAGGAAATGGCTCAGGTTATTAATACCCAGCTACTATTTACAGCCCTACGCCGTTACAGAGCCCTATAGTAATACTATAATACTAGTATTATTTCAAAATATATTAAGGCAGGTTTTGGTGGAAAGGAAGGCAGTAGCGGTGGTTTTAATGGTAGAGAGGTCGTTAAATTGTACCGGCAGGAAAAGGAGGGAACCGGTTGAGGATAGGTGTTTAGTATGGATTTTGGCTATAACAGCGGCTATTCTGGCCTCGGAGTGCGCTATTATGCAGATACGGCCGTGGTATTGGTAGAAGATATCAACGAGCTCTTTACCGAGGCCACTAGATGCGCTAATAACGATGAAGACTTGGAGTGGGAGTGGGGAGAAGTTTTAATTATAGCGTATTAATCGAGCGGGGGAGGGGCAGCCTACCTTGCCGCTCTGGCTGGGGAGATTCTTCTCCGTCAGAGGCGGTTTGTAAGACACCAGTGTGCTGCGGCGGAGGCTCAAACTTGGGCTCATTGTAGACTGTAATAATAGGGGGATGGAGTTGATGCGCGGCGGAATGGAAGTGTCTTGTTCCCTGAAACAAAATCTTCAGCAATCAAGGACGACTCCCTATCTTGTTATATACAAGTCGGGGGCCGGCCGGCGCGGTCGAGCGCGGTCGAGCGCGGTCCGCGGTGGGTCCAGCTGGACGAATCACAGCGGTCGGCCGTGTGCGGTGTGCGGCGATGTGGGGCCGCAGTGTGATGAGGTTCCGCTGTCCGCGTTGCATCGGTTCGACAGCATCAGACAGGCAGTTGCAACGCTGAATGAGCAGGTCCGCCGTTTAGATGTTCATTGCTGATTGATAGCCACATCCAAAAATACACAGTTCCATGAGTTTGCCTAAAAATAGTGAAGAGTATTTCCCTCGTTCTGTGCAGAGTATGTCGTGGCTCATGCTCCACCTGCTCGACCGCGATGCCCTACAACCCCGTGCCGCACTTTCCTCAGACGCTTGGGTCGAATGCGCGGCCAGAATTGTCCAACACCATCTGAACAGCGTGCGAAGTGTATTATAATTGGACGAATGCAGCCGTGTAATTGTTATCCGCACATACTCTGCACCTAGATGCGGCGAACTCACGCGAGCGCCACAAGTACTGATAAATCGCGCTTGGCGTAGCAAATGCGGCTTTGATCCCGAAGGCGCCGCTGATGTGAGCTGCCAGTGTCGGACTGTGCGACTCTGTCCTCCAATGTCATAGAATTGTGCGAAGATCTCGGATTCCAGTTGGTACAAGGTGATCGCATTTCCCAGACACCGCATCTCAGGACATCGTCCTTCATCCTCAAGGCCACATTGACAAGTCGGACATTGATACGAATGGCGCGATGCACTCTCCATCATTCCCCGAGCTCGTTGGAGCTTTTGCAGTCGTCGCGCTAGCATCCTTCCTTCACAAACTCATTCGTGTGCGTCGGTCATACTAAGATCTGCTAAGACCCCCGCACTCGTTTCTGTGGGGCCATCTCAAGCTGTTCGGTGAAATCATGGCTGTCTCTCCGCCTGAGACGCACGCACATGCCTTCTACAGCAAAATAGCCAAGCGGTACAACATGTCCGGGGTGTGGTATCTCGATCTTTGGCCAATAGGACCGGCACAGGTAGTCGTCACCGATGCTGAAGGCCTTAACTCATCCTGTATCTTTGCGGGCAATAACAGAAAAAGCTCGGGATTTCTTTTCACTATCATAAATCGAAATCCTCAGCTTAATCATTCCGAGGAAGCAGTTTAAGGAAACTCGCCAGACCATCTACGATCGTTATGGAGCTCAGATAGTCTCTAGTCATAGTCATTTAGTTTATATGTCCGGTAAGCTTGATTAACTCCTCATTCGAATAACCATTACCTAGACTCTAATTAGCTAACTAGAGTAAGGAAGAAACGAGCGAAGGTCATACGGGTAGCTTGGATAAGCCCTTCCCTGCGGCCGCTGTGGATTGTTACGGGTATTTCCATTCCCGCTCGTAATAATAGATCTCTGATTTGTGTACAGAACGCAGATGCCGTCTGTATCTTCTCGGTCGGTCTGTCTGGTGACATCTCTGGAAAGACAGGAAGATCTAGAACGTGATCGGCCCCTTCAAGCTCCTAGTACTGTTGATTAGTCGGTGGTTTGACTGCTAAAACCTGTTTAACCATGCTGTACTATTGAATGCCCCTACCGCAAGGAATAGAGCGAGTATGAAAAGCATTAAATTGATCATAAGAGGTTAATTAGAAAAAATCTCATATAAGATATGCGTCCGCCTGTGTTTAGCTGGTGATTAGCGTTTAAGATTGGTATACTTGTTAAGATATGTTTAAGCTTACCTTTGCAGTTCCTTATTATATATTCCCTCTGCAAACTCTCTTTTTAGACTCCAACGCAATTCTAGTTCGGTGTCCTTCTATGTGACCAGTATCACTATATCCTATGGCATGTTAGCTGAGGTCCCCGAAGTTTACTAGAATATTAACCTTGTAATGTAACCCTTTACCAGTCCCCTTCCGTAACTTACCCTTGCTAATCTCGCCCATTTTAGCTAATGTGAAAACGTGACACTTTAATTTGCTATTAATGAGCACCTGGGAGCCGTTGTGGACATATTTATACCCGTCATTCTACTACAGCTGTTTCTCTCTGTATATGTGGTTTTCACGTGTGCGGTAGGTCCTTGGTCGCGTGGCTGTTAATAAGCTAAGTTTCCTTTTCAATGGACTTTTGATATACTACCCACAGTTAGTATTGAAGATAGTGCTGGAGATAGGAAACCTACGTTAGTAATGGAATCGGTATGATCTTTTAAGATTGAGGACTTAGGATTGTTTATGTTCCAGCCGGAGACAAACCATCGGAAGTAATTCCGCACGGTTTGGACGGTTAGCACCCCATTTAGGTTAAGTATCCCTTAGATAGACTTAGCCATAAATATGGCGAAATGTTTTAAAGTTTTCAGTTTATGCGGAGTGGCCTTGGGATGTGTCTTTTGTATCTTACAGATTGTTAGCTAATCCCGGCCGGATTGGAAGGCTAGGAAGGTAATTCACTCAAACCACAGCCCCATTTACACATTATAATTTTCCTTGGTCTAATCCAAGACATCCCGTGAGACAGGATTGTTGTTAATATCTGTGTCGTCATCATCAAAGCCATTCTCCCTCAGCATGCCTCCTTCTCTCTCTGCTGTCCTTTTCTTACCCATTTTCAGGGTCGGCCACCACTTGGTTGATGTGGTAGGGTTGAACAATTGGTAACGGGTAGAATGGATAAATACCAAGCGATACGCTATGGGAGCATCTCAAGCCAAGGGGGTTGACAGATGGTGGGATTTACCCATTCTTGTAGTAAACATAGAGAAATTGGGAGAGCAAAGGTTTAGAGGACAGAGATATGAAGACCGAGTGAGGGGCGTGAAAGTTTTTATGAGACTCCCGAGGGAAAGAGGAAGAGAAGGGGGGCGGACACTGGGTGGTCCCTATTTTGGGACACAGGTGGCCCAAAACTGTTCCCTCGCGAAAAGTTGACATTTTGAATTTTCGCAAATCTATTAAGTCGCAGAGCACTGCCAACTTGTCTAAACCAGGTTTAGCAGCTTCCCTGATCATGTCCTGAGTAGCGCCTGAGTAGCGCCTGAGCAGCGCCTGAGCAAGGTGGCGAGGGGTAGTGTGGGCGACTGGGGTTGGTGAGGGCAACTTTAGGGTAAAACAACAACAGCCATTCTCAATGCAGGCCCAAGGGTATCAGGAAGTCCCTCATAGAGAGGGGTTGGAACACTGAAGCGAGATGCACCGTCTGAAAATCATGTTCGCACAACTTAGCATCGGGTGAGCTAGACTTCATCGCGTTCAGACAAAAGTTCCCAAACCCGCCCAAGTCCCTGACAAAATAAACGACACACCCAAGATTCCATACGGCGTTTCTCACTAACAGAAGGGAATACACAAAGATTTTTATGCCATAAGGGGATATTGCAGACGCATCAAGAAATATTCTCATGGGTTTGAATATTATATTTAACGCGTGGAAGAAATGAGTGCACCGGTTGAGACGACGTAAAGTGGCATTTCTACCTGGATTCATTGTGCAGATGTTTTTGTCACCAGCTTGCCGCCGTCCAGGTGACAACCTGTTCGGTCAAATTGTCCTTAGTTCATCCGATGCCTCGTCATCTGTCGGCGTAACCGGGAAGTTGCATAATGATCGGCGTGCGGCGTGCGGCACAGAAGGCCCAGGAACCGGGTTTACAACCGCGAGTCAGCCCTAGGCACGTCAATGGGGTTGCATTTCCGTCAGCACGGAACCGAAGGATCAAATAACTGTGGCTTTGCGTGACGGGTTCGCACGTTGTGACCAGATTGTGGAGTTGCCCCTGAACACATGATGTCTGCGAGCGGCGCAGATTTCTGCGTCGAAGAGTCCATTGCCTTCTGTGGAAGAAAGTTGGCTCATCACAAGTCGTCTGCCCCTGTCGCCATTCGCTTAAGCTCGCGAGAATTCTACTCAACAGCATTGTTTCAGAAAGCGAGCATCCTGGTCGTTCACACCACCATCTAGATGAGGCGCAGTTCCTCAACAAAAGACACATATAAATCGCTCACATTCCTCTCTTCTCAAACGGAAATAGTAACTCCTCACACATTTCCTTCGACACTCATTTACAGTCAGACCCAACATGGCGCAACACAAGGTATTCAGAAATACCAAGGCACTGGTCATAGGCCTCCTTGCCATCATCCCATCCTTCTCAACAGCCCTCTCAATCCCACGCCAGACCAACCCCGACCTTACACCACCCGCAATCGCTATAAAACTGCACCCGGATTTTTCATCCACTAGAAAACGCCAAGATGCCCTCACCGGCGCCTCCCTTGTCGAATCCCTCATCCACAAAGCCCTCCCATCCCTCTCGCTCACAAAACGTGACAATACCACCCTAACAACCCGCCCCCTCTTCAACCTCCCCCCCTCAACAATCTCCACCATCATCTCCGAAGCCGAAGCAAACGATCCAACTTACAAAGCCCCCGACTTTGCCGCCTGGTACCAAGTCCTCCTCCCTTCATCCTCCATCGAAATCAACTCCCTCCTCCAAACTTTACACACCTATCCCGAAATCGCAAGCTGCCAGCCCCTGACCAGTACACCTGCACAAACAAGCATCCAACCAGCCGACGACCCTGAGTTCCCCAACCAGGGGTACCTCGGCCCAACCGGTATCAACGCCGAATACGCATGGGGTTTTCCCGGTGGTGATGGCGCAGGGCAAACGGTAGTCGATATCGAAGCGGGTTGGAAACTAGATCATCCCGACCTCGTGGAAGCAAATATCACCTTGCTAAGCGGCATTAACCTCCCCGGTCGAGGATTCGGTAACTGGCCGCATGGAACCGCCGTTTTGGGGATCATGCTCATGGTCGACAACGCCATCGGCGGAGTGGGTATCGCGCCTACCGCAAAGGGGAATTTGGTTTCCGTATTGAGGGGGGATAATCCCAACCCTAACAACCCCGAGGCTATTCTCGATGCGACAAGCCGGATGTCAGCTGGTGATGTGCTCCTGTTGGAGATGCAAGTTGCCAACGACCCGGGAACGGAATACTGGCCTGCTGAGCTTTTTGACGCCGAATTCGAGGCGATTCGCGCTGCTACAGCAAAGGGGATTGTGGTTATCGAACCAGCTGGAAATGGACTTCGTGGAGAGGGCGAGGGGACGCAAGGTGTGAATCTTGATGGGCCGGTTGTGAGACCTGGTGAGACGGAGGCAAAGGAGTATATGAATCCTGCCAGTCCGGATTATAGGGGCGATTCGGGGGCGATTATGGTGGGTGCTTCGACGTCGACTTTGCCGAGGAGGAAGACGGTTTGGAGTAATTATGGGGCGAGGGTTGATGTGCATGCCTGGGGCGAGAATATCACCACCTCAGGGTGTATATCGAATGGGAATAGCTGTACTGATGCGTATGTTCAGTTTGGAGGCACGTCGGGGGCTGCGCCGATTGTTGCGGGGGCGGCGTTGAGTGTGCAGGGGATGTTGACCGCAAAGGGGCGGGGGAAGCTGGATTCAAGGCAGATGAGAAGTTTGATTCAGATCGGTGGGACACCGACGACGGATCCCCAGGCGGGGAATATTGGGGTTATGCCGGACTTGAAGGCTTTGATTGATGGTGGGCATCTGAACTAGCACAGCTTCCAACTCTTCCTTACTGCATGCTGGGGGAATAAACATGATTGTTTTCTTGACAACCTGAATCGGGACAGTTGACAATGCAATGTGACAACCCACAGCTACTTCTTCCAAAGCCAACGCTCAAAAGCCTCCTCACTCAAACCAGTCGGCACCTTTCCAACCCCCTGCTTCCACTTCATAGTAGTCCCATACAACCTATGACTCGACGGTCTCTCCACAAACACCCTAGCCTCAGCCGCGTCCTCGCTATCCTCCCCATCAACAAGCACCCTCGCGGCATAACACCTCTCAGCAAAAACCTTTGCCCGGGCCTGATCCCCATGAGCAATCGCAATCTGAAAAGCATCATGGTACACCCGTGGAATCGTCGACCCAGCCAACCCATCCTCCTCCAACAACTTCGTCATCTCATACACCTTGTGCAAACAGGCCAGGGGTGTCCTCACGATCCCCATCCCATCCCCAATCTCATCCTCCAGCGTCTGAAGCCGCTTGCGACGTTGATCACTTTCCTTCCGCTCAGCTAGGGAAGCACCACAGCGCGTACATCCACAGTGGAACCCGAATGAGGCGAACAAATGGCGGCGTCTCTCCTCGTAACTATTGAAACCCCAGATATATGAGATCGTGATCTCCTTGCCGGCTGGGATGTCACGGATAGCTTGGATGGTGAGCTTCTTGAGACGAGGGTTCCAGATATTATCTGCGTTGTTGGCGCACGAGTGGTTGATTCTCGATGCGTCGAGGAATACGCCGCCTTCAGCGCCAGCGGGGTCGAATGGGAGAGCGTTGGTTTTTGCGATGCCTAACGACTGTGGGGAATGCTGTTGTCCAGTTGTTGTGCAGGGCGAAGAAGCGCAAACGGGTTTCAAGGTCGAGTTTGGTGAGTTGCTGGGTGATTTACTTGTCCATGAGACGGATGCCGGATTCGAAGTCGGCCTTGCCGGCGAGGACGACGGTTGGTACTTCGCAAAGAATGCGGGTGCCCTTCTTGATGGGGACGGAAGCGAACATTGCCATTCCTTTTCCACGGGTGGGTTGGATCTTGTAGAGCGATGTGATGGCGGGCTGGGTTATCGGTGTTGACATGCCGCTGTTGATCCTCTGCTTGATGACACCCATGCTATCTCGCTCTGCAGCCACAATCGACTTCAACTCCTTGTCAAACTGGGCATTGGTGCCCTTGAGAAACCAGCCCATCTTGCCCTCGCGAGCCTCTGCCAATGCTCTGACATCAAATTCGAATGACACGGTGAACAGGTCCGCGGGGCTAAGGTTACGGCGGTGGAAACCCAATTGGTGTATTGCCTTGACGTCAATGTGGTTTTCGCTGATGAAGTGAGCCCATTCTGTGGGCGGATGAGGTCGTTCAACAACGATAGCCCACGTTTCGTCACTGTCGTCAGTGTTTGTCGTGATCTTGTAGGCGTGAGACTCTCTTGGGGAAGTCTCGGCGGGCTCGTTTATCACGTTGACGACGGCTTCTTGTACGATGACGGGAATGTCTGCGCAGGAGAAAATACCTGATTAGAGCTCAACGGTGACTCTGTTTCGTGGCCCTTACCTTTGAACAACTCGGTCATAAACACGGCAAGTCGAGCCATAGCCATGTCGCCCTTGGCTTCAACAATGCCGACGAAAGAGCCGAGAACAAGAGCCGCGCGATGGATGCACCTGCGAGTCTGAAGGACCTTACATTCGGTCTTGTGAGTGCGCCAGTGAGACCTCTGACACTGGGCGCTACAGTAATAGACAGCTGGTCGGGGGACATCGCCACCGTAGCTGGGAGCGTTGAGACACCCGGCGCAGCTGTTGAGCTTGATTCTGCTCTCTTTGGAACAGAAAGAGCAGCGAGCACGCGGTGAAGGGGATACATCCGAATCTGCGGAAGCCATGATGAAGAGTGGTCGAGGTTGCTGTCGTCGATTTGACACTGGACCACACTTCCAGAATGATGGAGAGAAGAGAGGGAGAAAACCTGGAAGCAAGGAATATTGTTTGCTTGAAAATCTGCACTGAGGCCTACTGCACTCACGTGCATATCAGGCACCAAACGGAAAGCCCTTGATCAGTTTGCAATGCCGTTGCTTGCCGCCCGTCCTCCACAAAGTCCGAGTCAGCCAGTACATCAATCAACCTAGGGACTGGCCCACATTTATGAGGAGCAGTAAGTGGTTCGAAGGATGCTTCTCCTGCAAGTGGTGTGAAGAAAGACTCCGCCCCCCAAACTCAACCACACACAGGTTGTACAACGAAAACGGCATCATTCTATTAGCTAACACCGCTCTAAGCGGCTGATGTCTCTAAATTTTCCCCAACACAGTATTTCTGTTTACTTAACCTAAGGTTCATAAATCTGGTAGTCGGATTATTTCTTTACACCACTTGCCATGTCACTTTCCAAGGATTTAAATTATCGCAATTCGACTGTCATGATTCTCGTGACATTGTTACAGATCATAATACCGCCGCAACTTCTCCAGCCCTTGTAATCATCACGCTTCTCAGTCTCGCGGATGAAACCGTCGAGCTTGGCCGGCTCTATGCCGCCGATGGTGCCAGGGGTGATTATGTCTGGACCGCCAGCTGGGTTCTTTTTGGATCCTCCTAGATAGTCCCGGAGAGACCCCTTGATTATGAATTCCAGCCCCTTGACATCGTAGTGCGCAGCGAACTGGGACCCTGAAAATGGGACTGGCGGATATCAGTAAGGTACTAGTATTTTTGTGTCGCCGCTCCCCCTGTGAATGACTGACTCCAGGCGGATGGGAATGGAACGTACTCCGTGTATCATCAGCTTTGTCGATAGCCTTGGGTTCTGGCTTCTCCTTGCTGCCCTCTCCCAACGAGCTGATGAACTTTTGGTTCTCGTCGCTCTGAGAAACGCCCTTCTCTGCCTTTTGTTTGTAGTCGCGATTGATGTCCTGCTCACTCCCAGGATTAGAACCGACCCCCTCGGCTTTCGTGTGATCATCTTGTGGGTGACCGTCATGCTAATTATCGCGGTCAGGCTCGCTTTCTCAAGCTGTTTGCCTTCCTTGGGTTTTGGCTCCGGGTGTTCGCCGGTTAGACCCATGATGACAATTTGGAAGACAGTGAATTTTTCGGATTGCAAGGAAAGGACAAGCTTTCATCTGAGTCTTCATGAGTATTATTACAAGGGGAGGGGACGGAAAGACGGTCGGAATATTGAACAGAATGGATCACGATCGAGTGCATCCCTCCGAACCCCCCTAACCCAAATTTGGGCATGCCGCAGGAGCGTTGTCTCCGACCCAGCTCCCTCGATGCATTTCCTTGCATGAGAATATTAGTTCTAGACTCTGGATGATTCTATCTTATTGGAATGTGCTAGCATCTAGACCAATAGCGAGACGCTGACCCGTGCCTACAGCTGCGAGGTTCAGCTTTCAAGCTGCATAGTTCAGCCCGAAGATTGCAGCCACCGACCACTCTTTTCGGACGATAAAAAAGGTCTTGTTATCGGAGTGCATTCGGGCCGAGAGCTTTCAGCAAGTCTTGGGTTATTTTAGAGACATCTTCCTGACCGGCAATAAGTTCATGCTCTGCGAGACAGGACTTACGTCAATCTATAACGAGAAGAATGATGGGGAATGACGAGAACTGGGCCGCCAAGGCAACGGCGATGCGCGCTGCGATTGCTAAGATTGCGGGGGACAAGGTATGTGCTGGGGTACCTATTCCTCGTTGTGACTGACACGTAATTACTAATCACTAGTTTTTTCTTCTTTTATTTCACCAAGGACATCAGGAAAAGCTATTTTCCGCTGACAAGCGACCGGAAGCAAGCAAAATCTTGGCAAAGGAGGAAGCACCACTTGAAAGCATACCACCCGTTCTTGACGCGGCAATGGAGGCGGCGGAAACGGTCCTCATGGCTTTCGGACCCATCGGTATGGTCGTCGCGGCCGGGGTTGGATTTGCCTATGCCGCTCTCCGGCCGCCCGAGCCCAGCAGGAAGAGCAAGGGCGTGACCCAGGAGTACGTCCGCCAGGAGATGCAGGCCCTCACGGAGCTTCAAAACCACCCTCGAAAGCCACGCGGAGAGCGACAGGCTCCGAATGGCTGCCAACACGCTGGATGACTTTCAGAACTATCTGTCGTCACACTCCAAGATCTTCCAGGTGCAAAAGGAGGATTTCACTTCCATTGAGGTAGGCTATGTCTGAATTTGAAATTAACCTCCAGGTAAATGCCCAGTCACCTAACTTGCTTTCTTCAGAGAGACATCCTCGACCATCTTCGAAACATGGTTATCGACGACCACCCCGGTAGCCTCAAGAAAGCCCTAGACGACCTGCGGGCCAATATCAACTTGGCGAACTACAGCAACGCTACCTTTCACACCCTTGTCGGACTTGCGCTGCAGCATCATACAGGCCTATGCACTGCGTATCCGCGCATATCTGGTCATGGGAGCAGCGCACAGGCGCGATGGCAACGTCGAAGGCCACAACACGTCCCTTGCCACGGTGCGCATAGCCATCGACGAGGCCAAGACAAAAGTGCCCGTCTACATCAGCGACGTCGACAAGGCATACAGCGCGATGCAGGAGGATAGGATTGCCAAGGTTCGCATGGACCAGAGCTCCGTTCAGGATGACTTCTCGGGGTATAAGAGTATCCCGACCGTGTGGCGGTTCCCGGCGGGGACATCGAAGGCGGAGGCGAACAAAATGCTCGATGAGGGCTTACAAGCGGTGTTGGGCACGTACTGCAACCAGATTCGGGAGCACTTGCGCAACTTCCCAGCACAGATCCGTCCGTTCCTTTGCGACAAAGGCAACGAGCTGAACATTTTGTTGCAGAAGCAGAAGGGCCCCGTCGATTCGGTAGCTGGCTCGGCACTTCTGAAGGACTCCATCGCTGTTGAGAAGGATAACGGGATCCCTCCGGAAGCCGGGGTTTCATACTGCTACAAGCTTGTGGAGGATGATGGAAAGGAGCTGGTAAAACCAAGTCCGTGGTCGGTTTGGGTCAAGCAGGGCGCTCCGGGGACCAGTGCGCAATTCCTGGTTGGTGACGGCTGGGCTCTCACGGATACCAAGCGGCAGATATGGCGAAAGCTTAGAGGTGATGGCATGGAGGTGCTCGAGGAGTTTGTCGATAATGTGTCGATAATGTGTCGGGACACGGGATACTCGAGTGACCCCAGGCCAAGCAAGTAGTTCATTTTCGCTAGGGTATATATTTTGTGCCAAGAATCTGTCTTCATCTTGAGATAACGCTGTTTTTAGTGCAGGGCGCAGCGCCGAGAGTACCCCCACAAGAACCACGCAGGATTCTCAGTCTGACTCATCCAGCAACGACGACTCACCACTCTTCCTTCCACAAGATAAATCCCATCATCGAACCCAAATTGATATCCCTTATCAATTCTCTCTAACGTCGCCTAAAATGTCTCAACCACCACCCGGTCCGCCCCGGGCCAGCCACCCCTCCAAACAACGCCCCGACACCAAACGCCTCCCATGGCCCAAACACGCCCTCCCGCGACCCCCCGCCGACCCGCTCCCGGATCCTATCAAAGCCCGCCTACTCCCCGACACTAACGCCCATCCGGTTGACAAACCCCTTTCCAACCCCACCGTCATAGACAAGCCCTTCTGGAAGTACATGATCGCCAAGGGCGACTGGTCCTACGCCTCAAACAAGATGCTAGACATCAACCCCTTCCGTAACGGCCCAACCTGGTGTTTCGACCGGTTCGGACGGTCAACGGCCTGGTTGCCTGATGGACGAGTGGTACTCATAGCAGGGGAACACAAAGATTCTTACGATCCCGACTTCTGTATCTACAACGACGTCGTCGTCATACAGCCCTGAGAAAAGGTAGAGTTGGTCACGCGCTATTTGGAGCTCAGGGACGGGGAACCGAATGGAATTGTGTTTCCGGATTTGGAGTGGGTGGATGAAGAGGATGGCGATGAGTGGGTGGAGGTGAAGAGGTGGGAGATGACGGAGGCGCCGAGGCCGGAGGAGATTACGATTTATGGATATCCCGAGGGGGTGTTTCCGCCTACGAATGGGCACGTGGCGGTTTATGTGGGCACTGAAGGGCAGAGAGGGACTGGGAAGGAGAGTGTTTACATTGTTGGAGGGGTGTGGTACCCGAATAGTGTGCACAGGGAGAGGACGTGTGTATTCAGGTTGGATTTGGCGGATTTCAGGATTGAGAGCGTGCCATGCACGGGGGAGTTGCCGCCGCATGAGCACAATGCAGTGCGGGCGAGGAGAGCGCGCCTGGTGGGGAGGGAGATTGTGACGACTGAGCTGAACGGGGAGAAGTATTCGCTGGACTTGGAGACGTTGGTGTGGAAGAAGTTGCCGGGGGATACTGAGTTTGAGCTTGAGGCGGAGGACGCTGAGAGTCAGCATAGGGAACAGGCTCGGCCGGTAAGTGAGGATATTGAGAAGGGGTATTTGTAACTGTCTTCAGCCAATCAGTCCGTCATGCGCGACATCAGCGGGAGCCCCCACCTTCCCTACCATTGTTTCCTGGTGCAGAGTGCATGATGCACAGGGCTGACAATCGAGCGCCACGGCCGCTGGGTCCGGTCTTCTGGGCCTTCGGAGGCCCTCAGTTGCTCTTGATTGGCCAGGTATGATGAGACAATGCTCGGGCTATCCCGAGACCTCGGACTCGAGGGCACCTTCGGACCGTGACGTCAGCTAAAAGCTTGGAAACTTGTATTTATAAACAAACCTGCCACCATTGAGGAACAGAACAAGGTAGGACGTTTCTTGCGCTGGCGAGATTCACAGGAACACAATTGAAGATCAACATGAAACCGTTCAACCTGCTTCCTCCCACCGCTCTTTTCCTGTCCCGCTCGTCTCTGGTTCATGCCACTGAGCCCTCACCCTACGGTGTCAGCCTTCACGCCACCATCCAGATTGCGCCGGAGAACGTAACTAGTTTTCTAGAATGGGGAAAACAGATCGTCGCAGTCGTGACGGCCGAGCCGTTGTGCCACTTCTTCGAACTCTACCAGTCGATTGAAGATTCCGGGGTCATATCCTGGGTTGAAGACTGGTTTGTTTTGTCTCATTTCAACCTACGATCAAAGGAGATGGTGGCTAACCCAGATCAGGGATGCCACTGCGGAGTGGCTGGTCAATGTGCAGCTACCCAAGGAGTATTACAAGGAGTACCTCGAAGCAACCGAGCCGATGTACATTAAGCCAAGAGAGATGAGGATTGTTAATCGTTCCGGGCCGCCGTTTGTTTTCTACAAGAGGTGGAATCAGGAGAAGAATTAATTCCAGACTGGCTCAAACACCCTAGACTCGCCGCTACTCACGGCCATCAGTACTTAACTCGTTGTCATTTGCACCATTCCAGTCTCTGATACCGCCAGGGTTTCAGTGGCTTCCGCCCATAGATGCAGCGATACGTAACATAGGCATGCACTCTTTTGTCACGGAACTGCTTGCGGAGATCGGCAATGTAGGCGTGCGTCTCTTCCTTGGTTCAGCCCATGACCGTGGTCCAGACGTAGAGGACCCATCCTGCCGTTCTTTCAGCACTACTATACTCGACCCGGAACCATGGGCCCAATGTAACTCACCCTCATGGTCGGTCGTGAGCGCTAGTTGCGCAAAGATGCCAATCTCCTTAAGCTTCGGACCTTGCTCCATCCGCCCATTGGAGTCTGTCAGCCCCCTGCATCAGTCATCCCTTCCATCTAGCCTCCAAAACGGAGGGTAAATCCACCTTGAAGTTCCACCTCGTAATCTCCTCAAACCCGGCTTCTTTGAACGCAATGTCCACACAGTTATTGCCCACCACATCAAACGGCCGCCCAAACTTCCGGCCGGCCTCGACAAACACCTTGCCCCACTAGTCCATTGCGCTGCCCTCGACCGATGTGGCGTCCTCGATCTCGAACTTGAGGTTGGGTGGGATCCAGGTCGGCTGGGTAGGCGAGATGTCGGTGCCGATGACTGTACAACCGGGCAACATGTCTGCGAAGTCCGTTGCCCAGATTCCTGACGTGAGGGTGTTAGTATAGAGTTCATTTCCATGCTAACGGGATAGGAGGGTGGTAAGAACACACCCGAACCGGTTTCCACGTCCAACGCTGTCTGTGACCGTGTTATCTGGTTGAGCTTCGCGCGAGTGTATCGGTGCAGCGCACCTGAATGTCATACTTCAAGGGAGCCCAGAAGAGTGCCCCGTCCAGGGCGACGGTGACGGTGTGATGGCTACTGCGGTCAGCAATCGACAGCAGCTCGCTTAACCAGGCGGCGACCACAGTCAGACAGAGCAACATACGCGATATCGCCCGCCTCTGCCATCCTCTCATCATTTGGCGTCCTATGTCGCATTGCGTTTCTCAGTCAAAAATGACTTCGCCTGTCATGTCTCGCGGCGGCGCAACGTACCAGTACTCGGCGTCTGTGTTCCTGTCGCTGTGGAACGACCGTCCGTAGATTTTGCGATACTCAAAGATACTCCACGACAGCGACGCTGTGGAACTCGCGGCATCATCGTAGCTGGAGTCGGCGTCATCTTCGAGGGGCTGTTGTCCCGCGCCAAATTTGAGCACCCGCTGCCAACACCTCTATAACTCGAAATTCCGACACGCATCTGCTGGGCCCAATGGTCGGCTGGGAGAGTCTCCACGGGGTCTGGGGTCTCGGAACTCATGGCCCAAAGTTGATCAAGTTGCTGGTTATGGTACACAGGTTCGCAAAGGCACCTTCTACGAGGTATGTACGCACCTCAGAAAACAACGAAGGGCGGCTTTATGGGCGGACGGGTGGGTTGCGGGGCCGTGATGCGGCAAGGAAGGGGTATCTTCGTTTCAACGGACGGCAACGGGCTGCCGGAGCCACGGAGCATTAGCGTTGCCTGGGCTGGCGAACGTGGGTTGGTGATGCTTCGCCATGATAGGGGCGGGTTGGAAGCTCGCGGTGTGGTGGACATGTTACGAGGCGCGACATGCCGATTCGGGGGTCGCATGGTACTTGAGTCAATCCCGAACTGGGAAACGATCTCGTGGTGTCGAATTTGCAATGCTGAAAGGGTGTTACACGGGACCATCTGGTCAAGGCTTGGAAGGGACGATTGGCAGGAATTGAAAGAGCCCCACTTCGGAGTATCTTTTTGAAGCAGCCGGGGGAAACTTCGATCAATCAAACACCAACACTCCCCACCATCTTTCACCGCCAAAGCCCTTGGGTACCTACCAAATCCAGCCCCGCTAGGCCGCATTCCTCCGTGGGCAGGTTTCCCAAGGGAAAAATCCACTGCAACATGACTGACGCCGTTCGCCGCCGCTTCTATGTTTGCTACTTCCCGGAAAGACAGCTGAGTCTCGACCATGTCCGAGCTAGTTTCGACTGGAATGGCCAATGGTGGGAGCCAAGACACAATCTTACCAGTATACCACGTCTCTCCACACAGGGCACATCCGCTCGCTTCGGCTGATGCCGCGCGCTAATGACCACTGGCACTTCCCGATAAAATGTAACCTCTTCATCTACACGCTTAACCCTAGAAGGCAACGGTCACACCTTTACGAAACACTATCCTATGCATGGGTTCACCGGAGACGACCAAATCCATATCGGTCGATGGACAGGATTTTCCCGTCATGGCAAACCTCCGCGAAGCCTTGGAACGGCTCCGTGATCCCGTCCTGGAGCGTGTGATCTGGATCGATGCAATATGCATCAATCAAGGTGATACGGAAGAGAAGTCCCGCCAGGTCCAGGTCATGTCAATGGTTTACGCCAAGGCAATCCGGGTGGTCGTTTGGCTGGGGAACCTTGGAAAGCATGGTCAAGCATTAGAACTAGTGTGCCAATATGCCAGCGGGGACGTTGCAAATGGGGCCCAAACGCCGGAAGAAGACCAACTTGAAGCGTTCGAGATGTTGCTTTCAGCGTCATGGTTTCAACGTGTTTGGGCAGGAAACCCCCCCCTAGTTTCAGACTCGCAGATACAACCCGGATACTTCGTCTGTATTGTCTAATTCATGAAAGGCTTATTAACTCGCTCTCCGCCAGGTTCCCCAAGAAATCGCCGCCGCACGGCACGTCACAATTTTGTGTGGATCTCTCGAGGTTGACGGTCTTGCCTTCTGCGAGGGGGCAAATTTGATCAACAAGGACAACCCTGATCTCCTCGACGATTACCGGAAGAGCATACTGGACACCTCCACGTACCTTATTCGAAGAATCACCACCATCGAGACCTTCGACGCTGACCCAAACGGCGTCATTACCTCACTGCGATCCCCCTCAATGTTCGGCCGTTAATTCAGCTCCTCGACATGTACCGCTTCCACGAAGTCACCAAGCCGCACGACAAGGTGTTCGCTCTCCTTGGTACGAGCTCTGATACTTTTGGCCTTAGAAGCGTAGTACAAGATTATCAGATGCCGTTCAAGACACTTCTCCACCGTGTTGCACGTCACATCTTCGGTCCGAAGGTTGGAATGGTCGTTTGGGAAAAGGAACAGGTCGCAGTTATTCTGGCAAGACGTCGCGTCTGTGGTAGAGTTGGAACTGACGCGCGTACAACCAACACCTACAACACCACAGCCTTGGGGTAACATGGAGTACTCCCAACACAGGCCCAAGCAACTCCGGTGCTGTCAGGCGATGTGCTTTGTCTCATTGAAGGGGCAGCGCACCCGGCGATTATCCGACTGCGTGGTGACTATGCCCTTGTCATCACCAGTGCAATCATCCTCTCAGAGGACCTCCCTGAAGAGTTTTCGACTCAAGATTTATCACGCACTACGGAACGCCAACCAGTTCACGGTGTATACTTGGTCTGGGACTGGGAGGGGCCCAGATCATCACAGAAGTACAGCGAGGCACAAAAGGACCCAGGTTCTATCGACTTTCTCCATACCCACCTTCCAGGAAGTTCAGCTGTTGATTTGCCCAGTATCTCCGAAGATTTTGACGAGCGTAGGTTTCATGTACAACTAATGAGACGTGAAGTACAGGAATGAGTTCTCTGGACAATCCAAGGTTGAATCAATGCGGCGTACTGAAATCGAAACAGCATAAGCAGAAAAGAAGCTTCACCCATAAGAATCGAAGAGGTCCTTGTGGAACGTGATGGCTTGCCAAAGAGGTACAAGAAGTGCGTCCCTTCAGCCGTGGCTGGCGATGTATCATAACAACATAAGAGATATGATGGTTTTAACATGTTTGCCATCGGCCCGCGAGGCCCTCACCCACGCTAACCTGGGTGACCTCCACCTAAGACTGTTGGAACTCGGCGAGGACCCGTTGCTATAGCACAACGGCGACTCCTAAACGCTTCGAATCCGCGGGCAATTGGGTCGACGTGTTTGAAGGTATTAAAACCAGGGAATGATGCTTCCCAGAAGGCGTAGGAGGCTCCCGTGTTATTCTTTGCTCGTGGTCGCAAGGATTTGAAAGCGAAAGAATGCCATTATTTCTGAAGACTGCCGAGTTACAACCATGGTGGGGGAGTTTGAAGGCAACATTGCGAATACGCGGAACCGATCAAGTCCATTCAAGAATGCGATCTCATTCGCTGACGTTGTTCATCTCCGAACCCAGCCGCAAAAGACATGCACGGCCCGAACGTTTTGACTGGGTCCATCAGGTTTTGCGTCGGCATTCCAATGTCCCGCTTATCCGGGCGAGTGTGTGCGACCATCATATTGTGTGGGCTCGGATGAGGCTGTGCACCATATAATTCCATCGCCTTTCTCGACCTTTCGTCCGAAGCCCTCTTTCAACTTCTCATGCCTCCCTCAGGGAGACAACTCCCAGCGCTTCGAAGAACTTTCCGTCCGCCCCCAGCAATAATTTCTTTAACACTACTGAAACAGAACAACGCAGCTTATCTGACCACAATGCCCTCCTTCGTCCAAACCTCTCTAGCATTCGCCCTCCTCCTATCCGCAATAGGAACCTACCTCGGCGCCAGCCCTCCGCACCCCGTCGTCGGCAACACCGACGTCCCCTCCACCGGCGACTTCATGCGGCAACTGGGCGCAGGCAGTAAACTGGGAACGACCCTCGGCCCACTTCCCCCCGTCATCCTCGCAACTCACCTCGCACTCCTCGCATTTTTCTATCCGAACATCCCGCGCTGGCTCCTCCTTTTCCGTCAGCAACAGAGCCAGATCGACACCCGTTTTCTGACGTGGTCTCGCGCCACGGTGATCCCGCTGGTGGTACTTCTTTTTGCAGTCCCATTGCGATTGGTGTCGTACTCTGCGCTCGGGAGGAACTTCACGTTCACGCTTGCGAAGCCGGATCAGCTGGTTACGACGGGGATTTATGCATATGTACAGCACCCGAGTTATACGGCGCTTGTTACTATTGTAGTTGCGAATTCGGTGTTGACGTACCGAATGAAGTCTGCGCTGGGGTGTTGGGTTCCGGAGTGGATTAGCGGGGGTGGGAATGGAAGGCTGATCAAGTTCCATAGGTGGGTTGTGGTGCCGGTTTGGGTGGCGTTTGGGTTCTATACGATGGGAATGAGGGTGGTGCAGGAGGAGGAGATGATGAGGGGGGCGTTTGGGGAGGAGTGGGAGGTTTGGCATGCAAAGACTGCGAGGTTTATTCCGGGGGTGTTTTGAGGGGTGGTTGTGTTGAGTTGTTGTTTCTATCTGTTATGACGAGGCCCGCATATGACCAGGATGCAACGAAACATTCTGCGCATGTAATCACAGATACCAGCAGAGCTTGTCTTGACGCAAGCTCCCGATGCAGCAGTTTCTCTCAAGCCAGTTTTTGGTTCGCCCTGTGACAACTCTCCAACCTGCACATCACCGATCCCGTTTTGCCTCACCTTTCTAGCCCTTCGCCGTGGATTGCACAATGTAGCGGGACGCTAACCTCGCATTTAAGGAAATATATACTATACCAAATGCCTTGTTTATTGTAATTACCAAAATATGTAGCTATGCTATTAGGGTATCCATTACCACGAGCGAGAGTCCGTTGTTCTGCTTTCTGGACGTTGAAACCACAAAATCAAATATTAATAACAGCGGTATTATTCTGAGACTAATGGATGTAGGAAAAATTAAACGCGAGAAGAACTTATTAAAACCCACTTCGCTTACAACTATGGCCCCTCTGGCAAACCCCCGAATCCTCCAACGCCACAGTCTAATAAACCACTGTTGTCTCGTTCATTTTAATTGTTATAAGCGGCAGTATATGCAACTATTTTACTTATAGCTACTTGGGTAGTAGTAAGATATATACTATTATTGGCTACGACTATACCAATCCTAATACCCTTGGCTTTTATCTCTCGTTAGCCTACAACCTCTTTAAGTCCCTAGTTCCCCTTAATATTAATAACTCTACACCTTTAGTATTGGCTTTAGTATTTTTAAGCTTTACTATAAAAATGCCTATAATCTAGTTAATATTAGAATGGAATGGTATATTTATAAAGGTTCTAATAGTAAGACATATATTTGTGGAAAAATAAAAGTCCTAGAGGACGGAAAAGTCTATATTTGCCCAATTATTAAATAGCTGTCTTGGTTCTTTAAACCCTTTACGGAAATATTAATTAATGTCCTGGGCTATTATATTATTGGTTTATTAAATATATATAACTAAAGCCTCCAAACCCGCATAGTTTTTGAATTTGAAGTTATGAACTAGCCGCTAGTCGATGTCCGATAAGCGTTAATTAAGCGGTGATCTGAACTTGTTCCAGTTGTTAAACGCGTAGTAAATATTAGTATTAAGGAATAAAATAAGGGGCTTATCTTGATTAATAGGGAATGAGCGCTAAATTTAAATTATAGGATTAATAAAAATAGAATTAATACTGCCAACACTAAAAAGGTCGTTTTTAAAATATATATTACTGTAATTGTTACGGAATAAATCACCATTGCGCGCGTGTAGCTAGCTACACAACCTGTAAAGGAATACAAGATAGGTAGATAACTTAAATTAATAATCGGGAGCAAGTCTTACAGTAGGACTGTAAAACAACACTATATTATAGTATTTTAGCGCCAAGGTACCACTAACCAGCACTAGGGTAGAGCTCCCTAATTACTTACTACTATTTTATTATTTTATTTCGTAATTGTTGGAAGCGCGGCACTCTGGATTCTGTGGAATTGTAAGGGTTACAACTGCGTGATCGTATTACTTGTGTTCTCTCTCTGTTCCTCTGGCTCTGGCTGGAAGCTAGAGGCTTCTTTATGGACTATTCTACAGGATTCAGGCTTCGTCACTCTGGTGGCTAAGGCTCACTGGCGTACTGGCAGTGCCAGGTATCCAGTCAGCTCCGCTAACTAGATGCCCAGGGCCTCTAAACCCCCTTCTTTCTGACATACCCCCTTAGATCTAACAGGGCTTGGGTCTGGACCTTATTATTCTGAATTACAATCTTTCATTTAATAACAGCTCATGTAGCATAATGGTGGTACATTTCACTCCTTTATGAAATGGTTAAGGGTTCAATTCCGTATAGGAGCATCTTTACATCTTAATTTATAGGAGAAACCCTAGAATTAAGGTGCGGATGACTTTTATTTTAACTCTGTAACCCTTATTTGCTAGAGGAACCGTTAGTGAAGGGAAAATTCAGGCCTTTAATTAAGCTGTCGGCTGTTATACTATTTAAAGGTGTGAATTCGATTTTTATTATTTTATTACTCACCTCTTAGCGAAGCTAATGGTTATGAATATCCACATGCTAGAGTTTAATCTGTAAATTAGCTATTTCAGCTATTACCAGTTAAATAGTTTACTTATTATCACACTAGATTTATGCCAGGGCTAGAAGCTCGGCTTCTATAGTGGATATAGTGACAGTATTTTACTTATTAGCTCTCCAGCCCACTAAGTTACTAAATAGCTTTATAGTATAAGTTTATAAGCTTTTTCAATCGATAGAGTTATTAGTAAAGGAGGCATCGCTAGCTATAATAAAGTTACCTTCACCCCTTAACTGTAAGGCTAGGTTCTGAGTGTTATGGGGGCAGTAAAGCACTTGATTAGCTGCTTTGTAATATTCTGGACTAGGATTAGTATTAAATTTAACTAGCTGTAAGGCTGTAAAGGCTATATCTAGCTTAGTAATTACTGCAACGTATGGAATTAATCTAGTCTTTTACTAGAAAGCTGTGACTGACTAAAGCTTAATTTTCCCATCGTATAGTAATAATTCAACTACAGCCATTAGAATCTTGGCCTTTATAGTTACCTATGTGGTAGCTAATGTAATAATCTTGTTAAAATAAGCTGTCTGGGAAAGCCAAATTAAGCTTTTGGTCTTATCTCTCAGAACTTTAATATCTAAAAACTACTGTAGGTTATTTCCACTAGTCAATTAGTACTTTTACTGCAGTTATAATGCCAGTGCCTAGGCTGTAGCTGTATCCTCTTTACAGTAGCTGAAAATAATGTCATTAACGTAGAAGAAAACAAGGATACTGTTCCGAATCAGAATATAAAGCTTATGTGGAATAGCTTAAAATCCTAAAGCCTGTAGGGTCGTTTTAAGTTCTTTTTGCTAAAGTAGTGGAGATTACTGTAAGCTGTATAAGGCTTTATTTAACTGCAGAACCTTTTTAGGGCTCCGGTAGCCTGTTAGCATTTGTATATAGATGGTGTCTTAAAGGATTACGTTAATAAAGGCGTTAACTGCGTCGTATTAGACTAATTCAAGGTTAAACCAAGCTGTAATAGCTATAACTGTACGGAAAGATCTGGCTGTAAGGGTAGCTGCGTAGGTTTCTTATATAGTTAGCTTTTACTAATCACCTTTAATAACGATTCTAGCCTTACACCCTTTAAAGGTGCTATCTAGGTTGTATTTATAAATGTAAACCTATATACAGTTTAGGATTTATTAGCCTAGTGGCTGTTATTTACCCATCTCGCTTTATAACTGCATCTGCGTATGGCTCTGCAAGTAGTCTTTTTCGGCTTATAGAAACTAAGGTCTGAAAGGGTAGTTCTTTAGTTAATAGTGTGATTTTAACAGTAGAGGTAAATCTTAGCTATAGAGCGACTGGAAACCATTTAGTCGTCTAGCCAGCTATTAAATTACAGCCTTTATAATAGTCTAGCTACTGTACGTTTATACTGGTTACAGTAGTTGTCTTGTAGTAAAGGAAGCCATCCAGGGTTTAAATTCCGTAGTGTTAGCTGTGGCTTCGTAACTGGTTTGTTGGATTACTCTAGTTAGTAGAGCTGCTACCAGTAAGAGAGAGGGTGTAAGATACAGCTCAAATCTAAAGTACAAATATAGAAATTCTTCCAGTTCTTCTCCAGCCTCTTCTTAAGCCTCTTCTTCAACCTCCTCTTTAACTGAATAGACTTCTTCGTCTTCCTGTATTACAGAGGGTTATAAATATTCTAAATCTGGCTCTTTTAGAGCAAAGAGGGTTTGTTATAATTTATCTAGCTGTACGTACAGACAATCAGCTTTCAGGGCCTTAATATTACCACTAAAAAGCTCTTCTTCGTTAAAAATAACATCTTTAATGTTAATAATCTTATTAGCTAATGGGTTCCAGATCCTGTAGATGTTTGTTAAACTATAGCGAACCAGGTAGCCGATCTAGGCCTTCGGATTTAAGCGCTGTAGCCTATTACTCTTCGTTTATACTTCTATCGTTAAGGTAAAAGCTTTACAGCTGTAAGCTTGAAGGTGGGCTTAGTGTGGCTTCTGATTCTTAATAACAGCCGTCTCTGTAGGCTATATAGGTATAAAATCGATTGTACGGAGTCTTCCAGTTATAACTATATTTTCGTGTTCTGCTATACAGATACACTGCAGCTTTAGAGATTTCAGGCTATAATTTAGTTAGTAATTTTACTCCAGCTCGCATTAATCAGATTTTATCTTTAATTACACTCCTAAGCGCTTAATGCCTCTGTTCTAGGCTTATATGTAAGGTGTTAGAGACTCAATTCAAATAAAACGTTAGTTAAAATAAGCTTTAAATACTAGTTTGGAGAGCTTATTATTATACTTAATAACAGTAGGCCGTAGTTAGTATTACTGTTATAAGGAGCTAAAGAGTTAGGTTATAGCTGTTATAATAGCTTTAAAGGTTCTATCCTTAAGATAATAATCCCAGGCTAGGCCAGACTACCTGTCTGTAATTAACAGGAGGCTCCTGTAGCTATTATAACCTTCTTTAAAGTTATAAAAGTCTATTATAAGCCGTAGTTAAGGGCTTTCGTTATATTCTCTCGGCTTTTGTTAGATTTGCCACTTAGCTTTCGATATACTACACGCATTACACTAAACAGTAGTAAGCCCTTTAATTCTAACCCCCTCAATAGAGTAGACTAGGTGTTCCAGTGCCTGTGGACTAGGGTGGCTAAGCTGTTAGTGCTAAAGGTTAGCTACGGCTTTGTTTAATCGTTTCTAGGTGTAAGTATTAAATTTATTACGCCATATAGTAAAGAATACTACGTTAGAGAGGGTTACTGGCAAGTCTTCCAGAACGTACTAGTTATATTAATCTGTAAGGTGGCAAATAATGGAATTGTTAGCTTTATATATACAGTTGTTACCAAGACTGTTATCCCACTAAAGGCCTTATTTTCGTAACTGCTGTAACGATACTAAGTTGTAAGTAAAGCTAGGGCAGTAAGTTACATTCCGAAGCCGAAAGAAGTGTTATTTTCGTTGTTTTCGTGGCCACTACCGTTATTCTAGCCCCTGGACCTGAATGTCGACATTGCTGTACCTCTGAATTTGGACTGGCTGTTCTCCAGCTTAAAGAAAGTCACCAGGGGGGGCTTTTCTGTAGTTACTAAATCTGCATATCTATGTGACGACCCTGCAGGCCGTTACCTGGGCCGGTACGGCCCGACGAATTCCCCGCAGGACGAACAGTGTAGAGGGACAGTACATATGGTACTGCGCACCGGGCCAGGGGTGCAAAGACCCGAAGCCCCTAGGACCAATCAGAAGGTGCTCTGTTGCTCCCAGTGCTCTGTCACAGAGCAGGAGAGCAGACAGAGTAAGGTACAAAGGTACCTTCTAAGTTAGTTAGTATAGATAGACATCATCGTGACCACGATAGCTGTAAGGGACTCCTGGTTCCTCACGCTAGTATTCAATTGTTCATTTGTGTCCTACTCTTCAGACTCACCTCTGTCTATTATAGTGACAGCGACCTACAGTGACATTGAACCCCCCGTCTAGGAGTGCTAGCTTAACAAGCCGTCTTCGGAACGCCCCTCAACCGTTGGCGTCCTGCTATACGTTCTGTCTTAACCCGCGCCAGTCCTCTCGAGGCCTGTGTCGGGTGCAGGTCGTAATAGGTAAGCACCATCCAGTCAGGGGAAATCAAGCCCGAGAGGTTGGAATTGGCGAATACAAAGTGGGATTTGGTCACGGAGCAACTTG
>Ga0247758_1000162_pt1 | contig 55630 bp, 63 predicted proteins | sample UWRJL156409C4_FD_180950 | JGI IMG/M metagenome (GOLD analysis project Ga0247758, IMG submission 180950) | Plant litter microbial communities from Arlington Agricultural Research Station in Wisconsin, United States - UWRJ-L156-409C-4 | ecosystem: Environmental > Terrestrial > Plant litter >... | reverse complement strand
GATGAGGAGGTCGCGCATACCGCGGTGGATGGCGGGGCGAATGGAGTACGTGCAGGGGGTGAGGGTGCGGTTGAAGGCGCAGGTGGTTGGGCCGGAGATGGGGATGGGGTCCTCGGGGTTGGAGGAGGGAGTGGTGGTGTTGTATTCGGTTGGGGGCGAGGGGAGGACTTCGAGGGTGGAGTTTAGGGCGAAGAAGGGGTAGTGGTGGGCTGCCCAGTAGAGGATGCATTCGGTGGCGTGATAGGTGCCGTTGTGGGCGCCGAGGGCGGCGAAGTGGATGATCAGGGGGAGGGTTTTGGCTCGCTGGGCGAAGCCGCTTTGCGGGGGGACGGTGGTTCGGGCGACGATGCGTAAGCGGGTGAGGTATTCGTTGTAGATGGGGGTGCCGTCGGCGATGAGGGTGACGTTGACGAGGTTGTTGAGATCGGCTTCGTTGGAGAAGGCGTAGAGAACGTCTGTTGTGGGGTGGCGGCGGGTGTTGACGTCGGCGTCTCGGCAACGGGCGCCGACGCCGAGGGTGGTGAAGTTGGTCCACTCGCAGTAGTCAAAGGGGCATTTGTAGGTGAGTTGGGTGGTTCGGATGTCGACGGACTTGGCTGCGGCGGCCCACCCGGCTTGGATGGAGCTCAACATGACGAGGCCAACGGATGAAGCACCTGGTTCGTTGTTGGCTGGGCCTTCAGTGATGACCTCGTTAGTGACAGGAAGGAGAGGGGTCAGCCCATTCGACAGTGTCTGTTCTGAGAACAGTTTCGTCTGCACTTGTACTGTGTTCTGGATGAAAGGGCCGAGCAGGACGGCACCAACAATGATGAGACAGCCGAAAGAGGTCGAGTGGCTGACGAAGTGTTAGTCTGGAACGCTAATTTCGGACAAGACACAGGATACTTACAGACTAGACCTGGAGAAGAGGAGCCTGACGGCTCCCAAACCTCCTCGACTTGCACCATCAATCAACTCGAGGTCCTTCAACCGACGGGGGTGGCGCATGTAATGCCATTTCAGCTGGCCTATCGCAGAGGCAACAGGGAGAAGTATGGCTGCTTTCATGAGGGTTGTGAGAAACGAGATAGCCGACTGCAGCGTCCGAAAGAGTTGTGAGATTGGGCTGTCTTCTTCCCATTGCGCAACTCGCTGGCCATCGTATTGGAAGAGGAGAAAAAAGAATACACCGTAGAGGACACCGGCGGCTGCGAAAGACAGAATCTCCCAAATCCAGAGTGAATGGACGTCGAAGACTCTATCGGTCTTGAACCGTGGTAGTGAGTAGTCCTCGACTTGGCGATGCTGGGGATTGGTAGCAATTCCCGGTTGGTTAGATCCTGGGACCAGAAGTGTTGCCTGCTCTGGATAACCGCCGGACTGCAACGGTGGTTGTGGGCTGGTTGCTGGCGGCTCTCCCTCAACACCAGATCCGCGCATCCTTCTCCAAAGATGAGGCCCCTTAAGGATGTCAAGGTTCAGGCGACTGTTTCTCCTTTGCTTTCGGATTTTACTGTTTTGGTGTTGAAGGAAAGAGCAAGCAAAATCCGGGCAGCCAGCAAGGACATGACGCGGCACGCCATATACAGTTGCGTCACTTCCCACCTCCATATCTGCTGTCTCCCTATCCGGTCGGATCCCGATATCTTGCATCGCCAAGAGGCATGACCAGTATCACAGTCCTCTAAAAACATCCTGCGCCGAGTTGGGTGAAGGTTACACCAACCAATCACACAGCCAGGACCAGCCGTTGTCGCCGTTGCCAAGCTGAGGCTGAGGATCCCGTCAATGGCTGACGCCGGTATTTGGGCTGCGCTCCGCCACGTTGGAGGTGAAGTCAGGCCATGCCAAGAAAGATTCTCAGGACGCCTGGCAAAATGGGTTTAAGGTGTTTAAAGGCAGGTAGCCGGAACTACTTTCACCCCCTCTCCAGCGCATGGCGGAGACGCATGGAGACGCGTGGAGACTCTGGCTGGGCAGATCCACCCTCGGCACACAAAATGCAGATTAAACTCCACCAAATCAACAAGTTCGAAAGCTCCTTGTGGTGTAGTTAGATATCACGTTCGGCTGTAATTGCAAAATCATATACCGAAAGGTCACCGGCTCGATTCCGGTCGAGGAGATGAACAGGGCGGCGACGCCTTCCTTTTTGTCCTTTTCCCCTCTAGCAGATGAGATGCATCGAGGATAGCGTCAGTGTCACAGTGTCTATTGTTTTTTTTTGTTCGTTTTAGGTTCTGCGCTCTTCCAGTTTTTCTTGTCGCTACACAGAACAAAGGCAAATATTCCAACGAGTGCTACCAATGCTCGTGTCGCACCCCACCCAACTTGAGCATTCCCGTCGGTTGTGTGGAGTCAAGAACTTCTGACTTTCAGAGACGATTTAGACTATAGCCCCTGGCAGGTAACTTTACCGAGACTGCCATGGGAGGATTAAGCCGTTGAGGAGAGAAAGTATGAGGTGGAAGTTAAGTTAAACGAGCCGAGATGAAGGTTTCCACATATGTAGACAGGTACGTAAAAATGAAGTCGTGCATCCTCCCCTTTCTTCTGTGACAACACAAAAAGCCACCACACGAAACGTCTGCGGGCAGTTTCACTCGTCCCAGCAGCAATGGACTTCAAACCCTTCCCGAACGAAGTCCTACTGATGATTCTGGAGCAATGCTCCCTTGAATCACTGTCAGCTATCATCTCCGCATCTCTACGATGCCTTGCAGTCTTCAAGGAATATCGAAATCGCCTGGTTCAGCGTTTCCACCACAACGTGCATATTCCCCCATCGATCGCCGATATTGTCCTCGATGTTGCGCGTCTGCGCCACGCACCAAACCTTGGGACGCACTTGAGGCGCGCATCGAGCCACAGAATCATAAAGACTAGCGCCGAGATATCTTTGTTTGAGCGAAAGCTCACTATCACTCCCCTGACGTCTGCCGAAAAAATCTCGATCCGAAAACCACCTTAGGCATCAAGCGCGTCCCGCTTCTTGACGCTCAGAGCATATCCTTGGTAGCCATCCCGGAGGTGTGTCATTTGGTACGCCGGATCGCCGGGCTCTGCGAAGAGATACGCTTTTTCCAGAATCTACACCTGTAAGAAAGCTACTGGATCCCGTTCTTTCCCAACACGGGACTACACGGCTAACGAATACAGAATTCCACAGAGTGTGCAGGTTGCCCGACTCCCTACCGCATTTCTGTTGCTCGACTGCTACTGCCACTCCGTCTTCAGCCGGAACGCGGCCTTTCCCGAGGAGGCGAGGGAGCTCAGGGAGCTGTTTTTCCGAGCACTGGTTGAGGTCAAACCCGGTGACCCGATGGTAGCCTTGTACAAGGATTTTAGTTTCTCGCTTCACACTCTCTTTGGAGCCCACATGGCACTCTTCAACAGGGCGGCGCAGGAGGTGGGCAGCGGCTATTGCCTGGGGAAAATGAGCTCTATTCACGGCCGTCCCAATTCTGGTGCAGACGGTTGGACTCTCCAAGTGGACCGGCTTACACGACGAACTCCAGAGGAGGAAGACGGCTACTGTAGGTACCTGTGCTCTTTTGGTTTGGGTTTGCCCTTCTTGCTTTCAGAAATGACAACCCCGGAGTTGGGCGAATGGACAGTGGGGTAATTCAACAAGTTCTGCCGGGCACACACTCCAACGGAGTGCTCGATAATCATCAAGAAACGGTACACCACGACCTGTTGCTCGGAGACTCCGGACAAATTGGATCCAGTTTGTGGAAGGAACCCAGGTGAGCCGGAATTCTCTTCCAGCATGACCTATGCGGCGTGGTACTGGGATATTGCGAGGCTATGCGAGGTTGGCCTCTAGAATTGTGAGAGTGGGACGTCGTTGCCTCATCGCAGCGAGTTTACAAGGATTCCCCTTATCCATAGCATGTATGGGAAGTCGGTCTCTGGTGTTGTCGACGCCGATCTAGAGGTGCCGAGGTAGATAGCTGTAAATAAAAAATATGTAGCGTAAGGACCTTCCCCCCTTGCCTAGAATCATGGAATATGGGGTAGAACTTCAGAAGCCTTCATCATCCTATCCATCGGGGTCAGAGCTTCGATGACGGTGTTTCTTGCAAAAAGAGGGTAGAGGACATCGCTAACAGCTGCCTATTTCGTATGGTGTGGCTCCGTGGCGTTCTCAGCTGCCCTATGTATTGGCCAAATCCCAAGACGGTAACTAACGATTGTTGGAATTGGACGAGTCATAGTGATGCCAAGCAACGCCCACCTTCATGGCTGACGATCTGCGTTGGTCAGACCAGCAGGTTGTCCGAAGGTGTGCATGCACTTCGCACAGATAAAGTTCCACAAGTTTGGCCTCTCTCGCGCTGCTACGTGGCTGTTGTTAAGTATCGGCATCTTGGTCAGCGTCGCGATGGCGTCGCGTACAACCTCAACCTCAACCTCAACGATCCCCTCGCGGGTAATTGAGGGAGCACTCACAACGACCTTCACACCGCGTAATTATTGTTGGTCACCGTGGTTATGGCCGATGATATCTTCCAGCACCATCTGGACCGAGGTCGCAGCGCCCGTGTTTGACCCGGGATGTATCCCGCCCGTCTATCAGGCCGACGGCACGCCGTACTCAGAGCAGTGCTACCCGCCAGCGACGAGAAATGCGGGCCGCCCATTCGCAGGGCCCTACTCGCCGGGTCTCTACTGCCCTTCTGGTTGGTCCATGGCCCTGACCATGAGAGAAGCGTCCCCAGGGTCTGGCCACGATTATTATCTCTCAACTAGCTTGACTCTGTCGTTGAGTTATTCGATCGCAAAGGAGGCTTATGCACTCAGTACCCTGCTACCTGGCGAGACAGCGGCCTTGTGCTGCCCCACGGGATATCAAATGAATGCGGCCGACATGCTAGCGTGCACAAAACGGCAAGCAGTAGGGACCATCACAGCCTTTCTCTGCCGTGAGTTTATTTTAGCCCCTATTCTATGTACCTACCTCCGAGAAGGTGCCCGGATGTCGAACTGACATCCACTATTAGACCACCCTTTCACGGACACCACCATGACCACCCTTACCCTCGGCCCGCCACACACCTATACCTGGACATACGACGTGTCGGCATCACCACTAATCAACACATACACAAGTCTCACCGCCAGTCTGCAGGTCTGGCCTGTGATGATTATATGGCAGTCGTCTGACCTTGTCCAGTCGACATCAACCAGCACCCTCACCATGTCAAACGATACTTCAGCACCTGCTGTGGCCAGCTCGGATTCCTTGCCTACTGGCGCTAAAATCGGTATTGGTGTGGCCGCCGGCGTCATCGCAGTTCTTATCCTCATTATCGCTGGTTTCATGGTGAGGCTTCGGAGAGCAAAAATGGCGCAGAAAGTGTCGACAGAAAGCGCTCCGGATGGTCTTGGCTGGAAGCCAGAACTCGACGGCGCCCCCTCGCCGACAATGATCCGGGATAGTGGGGGGAGCGACGACATACTTCCAGCTGCGGCACAGGATGTCCATGTAATTCATGAAATAGAGGGGACTGATACCACTGCAAACGTCGAGCTTGGTAGCGGCGGTTTGGGTTCTAAGGGACGGGCTGAGTTGGGTGGCTCGTAGGCGCGGTGGTACGGGAGAATAATAAGTAGGGTGAGCCAGAACTACTTCAAGTTCGAATAAGAAATAGAATATACGATTCAGTAGCCCCACGCACCCAGCATGTCCTTCCCAGCCCTTCCCTTCGTCTATCCACATTCCTTTTTACCAATCGGGTACGGTGTAGTGGTCAACACCGCTGGTTTTCACTCAGGGGCCACCAAAAGCATACCTGATCGGCCGTGGAGAATTGGCGTCTCATGTCGTCAGATCATATATAATACAGCCTCAAACCTTTCCGTGCTCTTACAGTGGTGACTGCCCCAGAAAGACGCAGTCCAATCCTTGATCGCAGCAACACACGCTGGGTTCGGCATACGCATCTTCAGTTTGACTCCACCCAGACAAAATCCAACAGCCCCCAACTCCCGGCCCAGTATATCCCCCAGCCCAGTTATACATCAGTCTTACAAACCCATCCCAACACTCACCGGCCTTCAACCACCACGGCAATACCGGGACTCCTCGACCTCCTTCTTGAGCCCGAGCCCGAAGACGACGTCGAAGCGTCGGGCAAATCCCGCATCAAATCCTCCAGAATCTCCGCGTTGTGGTACGGATTCATCCACACATACCCAATATGGGCAAACAGCCCCGCCGCAACAAAAGTCGGGATCATCTGTGCCGGGTCCGCCAGATCGTTGACCGCCGTCAGGTCATTCCACTGAATCGTCAGCTCGATCGCAATCACCAACACGCTGGCGACAGCAATGTCCGACACCCCCTGAGCGAACTGCAGCTCCCGCTTCCAGGAATACCTATGCGCAAAACACGTCAGCAACCCAACCCCATTTCAAAAGACAACGACAGAGATGAACTAGAACCTACTCCTCCCCCCTCTGCTCCGCCCGCTTCACCATCTTCTTAAAGCTTTTCTCCCGCTTCGCCATCCACCACGGCAGCCCCATCATCCCCAGCTCGGCCATGAGCGCCACCGTCGCGCCCATCAGAATCAATATCACAAACACCATATTCGCCGCCACAAACACGGGCGCGTCGAGCTTCACGCGCGAGAAGAAGAACCCCCACGCCTGACAGTCCCTCTCCCTCGGCAGCTCGTGCAGCCCCGTCGTCCAGAACCAGATCTGGAAGCACGCGCCCCCTATGACCAGCAGCCCCGTGATGACGCGCATGGCGGCCGTGCTCTGCACGCGGGGCCACCGCCCCATGTCGACGAAGGGGTTGCAGACTGTTGCGGCGCGCCAGAGGTAGTAGGGCACGAGGGCGTAGAAGGAGCCCATGCCGAGGAGGACGGTGAGGTAGACGTCGATGGGGGTGACGGCGCTCCAGGAGGAGAGGACTGTGATGGAGAGGAGGGTCGCCGAGATGAAGAGGGTGTGGATGAAGCGGATGGCGGGAACTTCGGGGCGGGTGAGCCAGGAGGCGAGGAGGGTGGCGAACCAGAGGAGGTAGAAGGAGGTGCGGAGGCCGAGGCCGTAGAGGGTGGGTTGGCCGGGGTTGGTGCAGGGCATTTTTGTGGTGTTTTTTGTCTCCTCTGTTGTTTTGGGGATGATTCAGCTCGTTCGTGCTGACGTGTTAGGTTGGGCAGGTTGCGGTATTGTCGGTTGAAGTCCCAATTGATGTTGATCAGCGAGTGACACCGGAGGTGAGGTGCTCGCGCCAGCCAACCAGGGCGCGCGTGGAAGGGAAAAAAGCCTGGATCAGACCAGGGATGAGCGGCGGATTGAACAAAACCGCGTAAATCTCACACTCAACGACTCGCAACCGGAGAACGGCTCACAAAGTCGACGAGTGAAGGCATTCGGACGCGTCGTCAAAAGGTGGGGGTGAGATGAGGTGATCAGACCACATCCTCCACTCGGGCAGAAATCCTACCTACCTTATTATGGAGGGTCATCGAGATGGTTGCGGCACAGACGCAGGGTCGTCTTAGCACCGGCTAATAAGAGGCTGCGCACCCCTTGGCTCGCCCGATTAGTAGCACAGCGTCAGATGCGGGATTATCCATCCTTCGGCCGTCCAATACCCCGCCGGGGCAGGCACATCAACCACACGGACCCTTATCTGGGCGTTCCTTTGCCTCTGGGCATTCCGGAGTTGTGGCGAGTGTCTTGGCTGGGGCCACTGTCAGCTCACTCTCATGTCCAACCCCTCCCCCACTAGCACTGGCCCAACTCACCCTTCCCACGCACGATGCAAACCACCGGGACAGCAAAGAACACAAAATACGAGCGATAATAATGCTCTTTTCGTACTACTAGATTATCTTTCCCACGGCCCTGCACAACGGGTATCATTGCAGCCTTTCGTTCCCACCCCAACTACCACACTCAAAAAGCCAAACGAGGGTATCCATCGCATCGCATCGCGTCGTGATCACAGCATCAAACTGAAAGCAACCTCCCCTTTAACAGCCCCTTGAGAAACTCAAGAAGCGTTAATCTCCTCCTTGATCCCTGACTTCTCAGGCGGCGTGGCCTCGCCACTCTTCTCCACGGCCGCCTCCTGCGCGTGGATGGTCTTGGGGTGGGTCTTGCCCGTGATGTCTTTCCAGACGTACTTGAGGGTGCTGGATAGGGTCTTGCGACCCTCATAAATAGGGAAGAGGCCGACGCCAAAAAACGAGCAGAAGATCCAGATGATGCCGACGACGACCCAGCCGGTGAAAAACTGCTTGGAGAAGATGTAGCCTGAGCCATACATGGGCATGGGCCAGAGGACGAGGAGGGCGATGGTCTGTGGGGGAGGGGATGGTTAGCGGGTGCGTGGGGACTAGGGGTATAGGGAAGGAGAGGACATACCATGACCACGGTGATGGTCTTGCTGATCTTGCCGGCCTTCTCAAGCTTGCGCTGCTCCTCCTCAAACTCGATCTGTGTCTCCTCGTGGCCGCCTTGGACCTCCTCGAGATCAAGACCGACAGCCTCGGCCAGCTCGTGGTCATCACCCTTGCGGATCTCCAGCATGCTCTTCCAGTCATAATGGTCTACACCAAAGATCAGGGTGAGGACGGGGATGAAGATGCAGGGTGACAGCAGGGCGACGACGTTGCCCGCCAACATGGGGTAGTTGGAGCCCGTGCAGGCCACGCCGAGATCGCCGCACTCCTTCTTGGCCGTGACGAGCCAGGCGATGAGAGCACAGGCCAGGCCCAGGATGGGTGAAAGCGAAGCAGCCCACTTGTTCTGGCCCTTCCAGATTAGGGTGAGGGTTGCGGGCAGAACGGCAGACGAGATGATGACACCCATCATGACGTAGAGGTAGCCGAGCGAAATACCAGCGTACCACAGACCGACGGAGAAGGTGGAGATGAAGATGGCATAGCCGATAACGAGCATGTGGGACATGTAGATCAGACGCTTGCCGCTGGCCTCGGGGTTGAAGTAGGTGCGGTACAGATCGTAAGTGAAGATAGAGCTGGTAGCGATCAGTTCTGACGACGTAGCGGATGTCACGGCCATGAAGACGATGAGCAGCGTTGCAGCAGCGCCTCCCTTTCCGAGGAGCGCGACAGCGGCGTACGGGAGCACAAGACCGGCGCTGACGTCGGCATCGGGCATACGGTCGGGGTAGGTGGGAAAGCTCGGGCTGGTCTCGAGGGCGAGAGCAGCCAGACCCATGGTGGTAGCGGTAAGCCAGGGGATGGCGAACCAGCTGAGACCACCGAGGATGTAGCCAGGGAGGGCGTGGACGGGCGAAGCAGCAATGGCCTTGTTGTAGTAGCCGTTGTCGAGGAACACGGTGCCGAAGTTGCCGACGATGTTGATGACGAAGAAGATGGCACCCTCACGCGACTGCATTGTGAGGTAGCTGCCGTCCTTGTTGCCCTCCACGGGGTGCCTCTTGGCAGCCTCGGTGAGCGCATCGTAGACGACGGAGGGCGAGCCGAGAATGTCGGAGCTGGCATAGGTGGTGAGAGCGAAGATGATGATAATGATGAGCAGGATGAAAGTATGCACCCAGTCAGTCAGAATCGTCGCCTTGAGGCCACCGAACACGGTGTACGCCACAACGCCGACGGGGAGCAGGTAAATCGCAGCAATGGTGTGCATGCCAGTCAAGGCCGACACGGTGGCCGAACCACCGACGATCAGCATGAGCGACACGAGGATGTTGGTGACCAGGCCGAAGACCATGAAGACGATGTGGGTGAAGGTGCCGTATCGCGCCTTGATCACCTCGAGGAAGGTGTGAGCGTTGGGCGCGCGTCTCTTGAGCTCGATAGCGAGGGTGGCGAAGAGGAGAATCTGGACGGTAGCACCCGAGGCATACCAGAAGGGGCCAGAAACACCGTAGCGGTAGCAAACACCGGAGCTCTGGAGCAGAGTGGCGGCCCAGGTCCACGACGACACGACGGCCGAGCCGACCAGTCCCGACTTCACGGTACGGCCAGCCGTGTTGAACATCTCGGATGTTTGGAGTTCCCGGTTGTATCGTTTCAGGACGAACGTCACCAAGATCATACCTGCGGCGGAGGGTTAGCGGCGTTCCCCAATTGCCATTAGAGGCTTCGCGGGAGACAAGGGAAGCAAGGGGCACTCACCCAGCGCGAAGAACGCGCCGAGGCCCAGGACGATGCCATAGCCGACGCCCTGACCAAGAGCTGGCGCCATTGTGCTCGGTTGCGATGCCTTCGGTAGCTATTGAGGCAGAGAAGGTCGGCAGTGGGGCAAAGAGCAAGTCGGCAGACGAACTCTTGGATGGAGAGCAGGCGCGACCCGTTATCGCGGGAGCCCGAGCATATATACGGCCTCGCCTCCGTTTCCCGGAGGGCCACACACATCAGACAGAAGCTCAAGACTGGATGAAGCTACCCCGGTCCCTTGCCCTCGAGCTCTTGTCTGCACCCTGCTGCACCCTGCACTGGACTGGGACCCTCAGGCAGCCAAGACCCCATCTCTGCTCCCCCACTCAGCAGATCCCGCATCTGGATGCAGGTTTGGGAGGCGCTCTCCAGGACGCCGCAACCCAGGGCGGGGGGGTCTGCCAAGCATCCGAACTCTGTCCAAACGCAACGCTGTGAGCCCCAGGCCCAGCCCAGGGAAAGGCAGCCCTTGCGCGAAGTTTCTCGACGGTGTCATACTGCAGACCTCGCACAGCAGTCGCAGTGCTGCCGACCTCATCCGATTCTGGCGCCGAACACTGTTTGTCTGGAGCTGGTGGTGTTGCATGAACGCGAGCTGTGGTGGTCGTTGCGACTTGGCGTGTGTTGCAGCCACCCCTGTCCACTCGAGCTCTTGGCTTGAAACCGACTACCGGCGCCACGCGGATATTGCCCTGCAAGTCAGAGATAAGGCGATTCAATCGGTCATAGGTTTTGTCGCAACCACCCCTGTCGCCGCCCACACCCGCCGGCCGGGCTTGACGTTGGGGAATGGGAGCCCTGGACGGGGAAAGGCGGGCGGCGCTTGGGGGGCGGGGTCCGCGGTTGCCTCCAGCCAGTTGTTGGAGGTGCCAGTTCTGCCCAACGAGCTTGGTGATCTGCCTAGAACTTGGCCAGCGGGCTTCCTCCTCCGCCCAGAATGCTTGGTAGAGCTTGGTGAGCTTGACTCAAATGCACGCAATACCAAGCCGCCGATCAACGCTCTTGCGCAATCGCGGAGGGTTTAAATCTAGTCCAGACCCCGAAGCCACATTGCCACTCCACAGAGCGCGGTGCAGAGCCCGTATCGATATCGACGGCATGCGAGCCATGTCCGGATCAGTCATGGCCCCAGTCTGGGGAGGTGCACTGGCACGCTGCATCTGAGCGAAATTCGACACTGAGATCGCGGTCCCCAGGACCGCCAGTGGCCCACCAACCACCGTCCGCCTCCCCGGGCTTACTCCATCAAATTGGCGAATCGCCCGGGCGTGAACTGTCGAAGTCGCAAAAAGGCTGGAGATAAGAGGGGGTCCTTTGTTGGGTGCGATGGAGGGGACGATCGAGGCGGCCAGTGACATCGCCGTCGAGCTTATCACGACTCCAAGGTTGCATGGGAGCTTGGGCCAATTGGGGGTGACACTTCCGTGCGGGATGCGGTGGACGTAGTGACGCTAAATTCGAGATTGGGCCCAGCACCCTCCATGTTTGGGTCGCCTGTAGTGTGATAGCCTTATTGGGAAGTGGTGTCGAGCAGTGCCGTCAGAACCGATCTTGCCATCTCCAATCCCCATTCCATGTCGGACGGCTCCAGCCCGGCGCTGTGCGAGGTTTGCGGCGGGCGCGTTGACAAGTTGGAGTGACGAAGCTCCGTGGGAACAGCGCGGGGCGGTGGGGTTCATAGCGGGGTCGCGAAGTCAGAAACAGCCACCTGGGCGCTCCACTTTGACGCGACGGTGACGGCGATGGAAATTTGGGAACCGCCTGGTCAGCGTCCAGTTATTGGAGGGCTGGGCGATATGGCGATACCGCCGCAGTCATGACCACGGGCAATCTGAAATAGCGCGCAAAACATCTCGAGGAGGGGCGCCGATTGGTCGCGAGTCCGTCGATAAGGCCAGACGTTTCTCGCTGCTGGAGCATCCCCAGAGCAGAACTGCCTACCCTGTGAGATTGGGTTCGACGGGGCTTCCCTGCGCTAGAGCGGCGTGGGCCGCCGCTGTCGTCTAAACTAGCCTCAATCAGGCTTGCCCTCGAGAATGATGGGGAATTTTTACCGAGTTTGGAACTGGACCAACCGGCGGCTGAGGGTTTCTGATGGGGAGAAATGTTGCAATGTGCGAGGTCGACGAATGCTGGTGGCAGGATCTTTGTCCCGCGCCTTCCTGGGCCCAGCCGCACCTTGATGCTGGGCGGGGACCTCCACGCCAAGACAAGTAGCGTCCCAGATTTAAATTCCGGCCCGTGCTCTGTCAAGCGCGCTTTTCCGACCAGCATCTGGCGCGTTTGGAGCACCTCCGCTGTTGGCCAATGCTGCCAAAAGACGCGACGATGAATAACGCTTCGTGAGCTCGAGAGTAATACAATTCTCGCGGTATCCTGTTCCCTTCGTCCGGGCTTGGGGGTTGCATGGCCCCGCGTCGAGTGTCAGGGCAGGCACTCGGGGATCCACTGTCCCCAGGAACGACACTGGCGGAGGGCCAATGAGCAGACGGATGCACTCTTGCAGTCTTATCTCTTGGTCGTGTGCTTGGTTTGTTCTAGGCCTGGCAGCGTGTCCCGAACTGAGGTTCCAGAGCACACTCGCCTCTGCAATCGTAGCTCCCCGGTAGCTCAAGCGAGCCCAGACCTCCCAGCCTGGCGGGTCATCCTGAGCATCCATCTGATTACAGACATCGAACTCCCACCTGCATGAACTGAAGCATGTCCATTAGGGGCCTTTATGAGCCATTTTCGACAGTCCTCTACCTCCGTATTCGAGTGCATCCTCGAACTCCGGACTCGGCACACCCCCACGATTCGGATAGCTCAATGCAGCTTATCCCACCGTGACCACTGCATTCTCAAGGTGTTTGACGTCTATTGGTCGACACACCACCACCACAGTGTTCTAGAAGCCATATTGGAACCTGGCGCCGTGTGGGAATTCTATATGCATCTCCCCGCAGATGTCGGCGTTACGCCTTTGCGCCATGAATCAGATTGACGAAGATGTACGGGCTTTGAGAGGCGAGTAGCACATTAACCTAGTTAGTCAGCCTGGTTTGCAAACTTGTGAGTCCGCACCAATGAGCAGGAAAGCTCAGAGATCGTGAATCTTTTACGACATAAGCGGAGGTACGTGGGATGGACAACGGCTGGGGTTAGCTCTCTCGTTGTTGGGTTTACAACTATAGGTACCTACTAAACTAAGAAAAGAAGCTATGTTTCCAGTATAAAACGCCCTCGAGTTAATAATATTCAGTCAGACAGGCCTTTGTAGAGGCGTGCTTAAAGATACACATCCGGACACCCGGCAGGTAGGTAGGCAGTCGCCGTTGCTCCCAGTGCCCCAAGAATTCGGAAGAAAGACAAGTGTGCTGGATTGATAGCGTGAATTTGCTAAGCCATAATTGGGTTCGTACCTTGATACGACTGTGTTGTCCAGAGCGTGAGTTCGGCATTTTATACATTCAGCTCAAGTGCTGAATTTCTATCATCAGCAGACTGAACATATAACTTACCGGAGTGATAGACCTATGTAATCAACCTAGCTACCTGCCTTATGTTAGCCAAATGGAATCAGTAGTAAGGTATCCTTCGTTACCTAAGGTAATTCCAATGCAACGATAATGGCTGTTGGTCTCCTCTACAAACTATCCCAGGGGAAATGAAACAGAAAATGAGAAACCGATTTTCTGAGCTTTGCTTTCTGCCGACATTTGTCAGCAGTCGGGGCACTCATTACAGCCCATGACACATCCCGCGAGGATTGTTCTAGCCAGTAAGTCTGAGCGATAATTCTCTGTTTTGTCAATAGCCACTCTTGATGCTTTTGTAGATCTGTTAGTCCCCCTCTCTAGAGCTAACCCTAACCCGTGATTAAGGGCGTCCAGTGATGCCACGCCGTTGCGAGTGAGAAATTACGGTACGCTGTTCAAGAAAACCCGCACATGCAGTCTGGCTTGCTAGGTTGGTCCACCTGGCCGAAGTCCATTTGATGTTGAGATCCGCCCTACTTTGTGGATTGGTGCGGGAAGGCCCGCACTTTCCTGGTGGTGTTGCTCAAGTGGATGCGGAACGTTCCGGACCCACATGGGAGCTTGGGCCATTCAACGCGGGCCGCCAATCGACTCGGCTCGCCTGGCCGCCAAGAACAATAGTTCCGGATGGCCTCGTGCCTGCCTGGTCAGCTGGGTGTTTCACATCTTCACTCTTGTTCGAACGACCTCATCATCGTCGAGTTTTGCATTGTCTTCTACCTCTAGGCTGGTGTGTGTTTCTCGCTGGTTGAATATTTTGCTGCGCGGGCGGGAACCCATCAGCAGCTCCGTTGCCGATTTTGCGCTTCGCCCAACATCTGCGAGATCGGCTCCTTCCTGCCCACCGCCCAAGCCGCCCTTCGTTGCGGACGACAGCTCGGCAGCGCGCGTCGATCGATACGAACTTCGACCTCACGGCACACATTCGATGACCCACGAGCCCTAAAACCCTCCGCTCTAGAGCAATACGATAGATACGATGCCGCCCAGGGCTGCCGCGATGACGGATCCCAGCAAGCGAGGCCTGCTCGAAGGCCACTCCAACAACGACAGCTACCGCCGATCATTCGATCACGACAACGACTCCGACTCCGAAATTGATGCGACCGACTACCTCGATCGAGATGCCGAGCAGAAACCCCCTCTCTTCGCCAATAAAAACCCATCAACGCGATGGTCCATCCGACGTCCCACGGCCGGCTGCGGCCGCCGCTGCACTATCGCCCTGGCAGTAATCGTCGGTCTCTGGATCACACTGGCGGCTGGCGGCGGTTTCGTCTACAAGAAATACTACGAAGAGCCGCCGTACGGTCAGTCCCCACCGTGGTATCCCTCGCCCAAGGGCGGCATCGCTCGCGGTTGGGCAGCAAGCTACGAGAAGGCCGCGAAGATGGTCAATAAGATGACGCTCGCGGAGAAGGTCAACGTCACCACCGGCACGGGGTGGCAGATGGGATTCGCGGTGGGAACCAACGGCCCTGCGGTACATGTTGGCTTCCCGCAGCTCCAGCTCCAGGACGGGCCGCTGGGCATTCGCTTTGCCGATAACATCACCGCATTCCCTGCGGGGATCACGGTCGGCGCCACGTGGAATCGTCAGTTGATGTACGCCCGTGGAAAAGCGCACGCTATTGAGGCGCGCGCGAAGGGGATCAACGTCCTGTTGGGTCCTTGCGTTGGGCCGCTGGGTCGGATGCCCGCCGGCGGGCGGAACTGGGAGGGCTTCGGAGCGGATCCTTACCTTCAGGGCATTGCCGGTGCGGAGACCGTTCGCGGCATCCAGAGCGAGGGCATCATGGCCACGATCAAGCATTTTGTCGCCAACGAGCAGGAGCACTTCCGCCAGCCGTGGGAGTGGGGCTTGCCCCATGCGCTGAGCGCTAACATTGACGATCGAACACTTCACGAGCTGTATGTGTGGCCGTTTTACGATGCGGTCAAGGCGGGCGTGGCATCGGTGATGTGCTCGTACAACCAGGTGAACAACTCGTACGCGTGCGGCAACAGCAAGTTGCTCAACGGCATTCTCAAAGACGAGCTTGGCTTCCAGGGATTTGTGATGAGTGACTGGCTTGCTCAGCGGTCGGGCGTCGGCACGGCGCTGGCGGGTCTTGACATGACGATGCCCGGCGACGGCCTGAAATGGCAGAACGGCGAGTCCCTCTGGGGACCGCAGCTGACAAAGTCGGTCTTGAACGGCAGCGTTCCGCTCGAGCGCTTGAATGACATGGTCACGCGTATTGTCGCAGCCTGGTACCAACTTGGACAAGACGACGAAAAGGAATTTCCCCGCCAACCTCCAAATTTTTCTTCGTGGACGGACGACCGTCTCGGCGTTCCATTCTACGGAAGCCCCAGCCCGCAGGAGAAGGTGGTTGTCAACAAGTTTATCAACGCCCAAGCCAATCATTCCGTCATCGCGCGAGAGGTGGCCGCCGAGGGCACCGTGTTGCTCAAGAACGTGGACCTCCTACCCATCAGCCGCGGGGGATTGGATGACACAAGACTCAAGTCTCACCGCGATAATGTCTATCGCGCTACCGGGAAGCGACACGAAGGCAAGTTCAAGGTTGGCATCTTCGGCGACGATGCAGGACCAGGAGAGGGGCCGAACGCTTGCAAGGATCGCTCTTGCAACCAGGGTACCCTGGGATCAGGCTGGGGCTCCGGGGCGGTGGAGTTCCCCTACCTTGTTGCTCCTGTCACGGCGCTTCGCGAGCAGTTTGACAAGTCCAAGGTCGACCTGCACGAATTCCTCTCGGACCAGCCGCCTCGAGACCAGAGCGTGGTAAATGATCTGGAGCTTTGCCTTGTCTTTGTCAATGCTGATTCAGGCGAGGGATTCTCTAAGTGGGCCCACGTCAGCGGCGACCGACCAGACCTACGGCTTCAAAAGGGTGGTGACGATCTTATCCTCCGCGTGGCCAAGGAGTGTGGTTCCGGGACTGGCGATGTGATCGTCGTCATCCACTCGGTCGGGCCTGTACTTGTGGAACAGTGGATTGAACTGTCCAATGTCAAGGCTGTGCTCCTTGCCAACCTCCCTGGAGAGGAATCCGGCAATGCCCTCGCCGATGTCCTCTTTGGCGATAAGAACCCCTCCGGCCATCTGCCTTTCACGATCGGCAAGTCCCTCGAGGACTATGGGCCGGGTGCCAAGGTCCTGTACACGCCCAACGGTATCATCCCCCAGCAGGACTTCGGCGAGGGGCTCTACATCGACTATCGGTACTTTGACAAGTACTCCGTTACCCCGCGCTTTGAGTTCGGCTTCGGCCTCAGCTACACCTCCTTCTCCTTCGCCAACCTTGCCGTCTCCCCCCACAAGACCAAGTCGCCCTTCCCTTCCCCTCGCCCCTCGCCTGCCGCAGAGGCGCCATCCTACCCCACCACTATCCCTCCCGCCAGCGAAGCAGTCTTCCCGGAGGACTTCCGCCCCCTGAAGAAGTACATCTACCCCTACCTAAACTCCACAGACGACCTCGTGTCAGCGCCATACCCCTACCCAGACGGCTACCACACCCCTGCTCCACTAAGCCCGGCCGGAGGCGACGAGGGTGGAAACCCCGACCTCTGGAATATCTACGTGTCTGTGTCGGTCGAAATCACTAACTCCGGCCCCCATCCTGGTGCGGTCGTGCCCCAGCTGTATCTATCGTACCCCGAGTCCGAGGGGATAGACTTCCCTGTCCGGGTGTTGCGAGGGTTTGAGAAGATTTATCTCAAGGTGGGTGAGAAGAAGAAGGTGGTGTTTGGATTGACGAGGAGGGATTTGAGCTATTGGGATGTACGGTCCCAGAACTGGAGGATGGTTACAGAGGGGCCGTATAAGTTTGTTGTGGGGGAGAGTTCGAGGGATGAGAAGGTTAGTGGGAGTTGGTGAGATGTCGTGGTGTTTTGAGGATGTGAATGCGGTTAAAGGGTGTTTGTATACACACTATACGGTTGTTGTGGAGCTTTTGTATACAGTTACGGGACTTGGAAATATGGTTACGCAGGACGACACAGATATTTGGTGTTATGTGAGACGAATCTGGGTTCACGAAATTTCCAATTTTCGTACCTCGCGCACGTGACTTTGCTCACCCTGGCTCAGGCTCGGCTCAGTCCCTGCTCAGGATTTGCTTAGGTTGGCTCATCTTTGCTCACTCTAATTTTCGGAAAGAAAGTGACTCTGGCTAGGGGGCAGAATGTGGCAGAAAGGAGGTGTGGCCAACCGAGTTGAATGGAGCTCAGGGGAGCTGAACTGACGTACTGTTCAGCTGGTTATAGATCGCGTGGCATTTGTGTTCGGGGCTTCCTCGGGGCTCACCCAGGTTCCACTTTCAAAGTGTTAGCCTGGGTGAGCCGGGTGAGCCGGACCCACATGAGGGTGAGCAGCTGGATGAGCCAGACCTAAAAAATCAGCTGCAAAACTGAAGTGAAAGCTGTCATAGGAGGCTGTCGTATGACATCAATCATATGGCGACCTCATGTGGAACTACCATCAGAAGCAATTCGGTCACCGCTAGTACAGTAAGTATTGAGCTGCATACTGTGTCATCACAGTGTCATCATGGAGGAGTCATGAAAATGATGCGAGAAGTGCCGCGGTGGCGCCTGGCTACTTCTGCTCTCCCCACCCCGCTACCGCATCATCAATGGTAACTTTTCGTCACGCAACCACAATCACAATGGAGCAAGCACGAGCAAAACTAGGAGTAGAGGGGCTCGACAAGTTCCTCACAGCTGCTATGGCCGATCTCGATGCCATGCTTCACTTCGCAGACGACATCTCTCCTCCCACCGAGCAAGTGCAAGATTACCTTACCGAGGTGGACACGCGCCGCGCCCTCTTTGACGACTTTCGAGCGTTTTTCCAGTATCATGGCACGGTATCAAATGCGACGGTATTCGCCGCGTTTATGATCGCACCTATCTCAGAGATTCGCAATTTTCTACAGATCGTCCGCGATTCTCCGCTGCCTGCCTCTCTTGTTCGTGGCATTCTCGGAGAAGCACCGAATGGAATCAGAGCCTGTATGTTACTGTTTTCCTACTTAGCTTTCCTATTTAATATTAACTAAAATAGATCTTCCCAAATCTCGTTCCCCTGGGGCGGCAGCGGGTCCGCTTAGAGCAGTACCGACAGTATTTCTTAACGAACCTGGAATGCCTGTCCCTTCTGGCTCAGTAACAAGAAGCGAGTTCTCAGATCGAGTAAGTTTTCAATACATTTTCTCAGACAATTACTAACAGGGGTTTAGGTAAAGAATCGGGATGGAGATATTTGTGTGTTTTCTGGAATGCCTGATCCCCAGGCAGCACACATTTTCCCATTCGCGACGAGCCAGAAGAAGAATTTCGTATCCCTTAACGAGATGCTTACGGCCTTTTGGGGTTCCGAGAAGTCTATGGCATGGCGCAGGATGTTTGAGGACGCAGGCATTACCCAGTCTGTTAAGAACGGTATATCCATGAGCCACCAAATTCATTTCTGGTTTGACAACGCAAGGTTTGCACTCAAGCCTCTCAGAGAAACCCCAGAGGGAGTCATCGTCCAGTGGCACTGGTTAAAGAGAAGCATCTTAAAGCCACTTACCTATATTCGCCCAAATGACGACATCCTTCACCAGGCTGGGGTGATGGATCAGAACTGGGGTGACAACTTAGCACATCGGGAGAGTGGTGTGAGGATCCGGACTGGCCAGACATTCCTCCTCCGAGCAGACAAGTCTGAGGACAAGCCCAACTGGGATCTCCTCGAGATGCAGTGGGATCTCCTGCGGGTTGCGGCCATCTGTGGAGCAGCCGATGTCACCGACGACTATTACGACTACGAAGACCCGGACGAGCGTGGCTACGATGAAGGCGTGGCTGGTAAACAGCGTGCCATCCTGGCCGAATACGAGAAGGGCCGGTATAAGGGTAAGGTGGTCAACCAGGACAAGGGCAAAGGGGTCGACCAGGGTGGGACCAAACAGGCCAATACACCTAGTAGCTCAGACAGTGAGAGCAACGATGACGATGGTAGACCTGGGGATAGCGGCGGCGCTGCCTAGAAGGTACCGCCCCGTCCCCCCCGTTCCGAGAAAGCGGCCACGGCAGCAGGAGGAAAAGCCGAGGCTAGTAGAGTCAGCGAGCGCAAAGTCGATGAAACTGCGAAAGAGGAAGGAAAACGCAGCATCCGGGCTCGTATCAAGAGCAAGATTTCGTCAATTGGCCTTAACAGTATTCGGAGTAAGTCGTCAAAGAAATAGAAATAGTCATAATAACGACACCTCTCAAGCATCACTGTAGAAAATAGACACGAGTATGCCGGCAACGGCCTCTTGGATCGCGTCGGCTGCCCTGCTTGCCGCACTACCTTGTCTGCAGTCCTCTTCCGCCCGTCTCAGGATCTATGACTTTCTACCCTTCCATATTTCATATATCCGTTCCATCCACGGCTCATGATTTGTGGTTGAGTAATAATGCAGCTAAGCTCCTCCGGCTCACTCCGGCTCACCCTCGGCTCACCCTGACTGGTGGGTCTGGGTGAGCCGAGGTAGCCCCGAACACAGATGCTACGGAATGGCAATGACTACGTTTTGCCACCACGTTGCCACCATCCAGTACTTAATAGAGGCTCTCTGGCGAAGCAGAGAATGTGTGAGGGAAGCTGCCTGCGACTGGTCACTCATGTCATCTGTTGAGCAACTGGCCTAGCCCACCGGCAGTTGGGATGCGAAAAATAGACGGTTGGCAATTTGAAAGCCACATCAAACAAGTTCACAGAAAGTCACACAACTTTGACCTTTGCAAACGCAATATCTGCAGGAATTGAGGTCCAAGGTAGGTACTAGGCACTTACTCGTCCTCTAAAGCCCCAAGACACCCTTGAGAAGCCCACCGAAAACAAACCCCGGAAGCCCCGCAGCCACACCACCCATCATGGCACCCTCCAACAACGCACTCTGGTCCGACGGGAACTGGAAGGACTGCGTCGTAATGAAGGACTGCTCCATCTGCTCGCGGGTCGGCTGGGCGGTTACGCCATCCATGACGGCATTCATGTAATCCAGCGATTCGCCGACCCCGTTGCCACCTGTGTTTTGAGCGTCACCGGGGACCCTGGGGTTCTCGAAGCGCAGATACGGCCACTTTAGACACAACACGTCGCCCGGATAATCAGCCGGTCGGCCGTGGCAGCGACGCCCAAAGGCGTCGTCTTGGTAGTCGCGTAACCCCGAGACTTCGTCGGAGAAGGCCCAGGTCAGCCGGATCGTCTCGCCGTGGCTGAAGGCCGTGGTGGTGTCGGGGAGGGCGGGGCTATCGGGCGGGGCCACACGTTGTAAGCGCCAGTAGGATGGCTCGTCGGAGGAGGTGATGGTGGGGAGGAACACGCCCTGCGTTTCGGTAGACGGTCATGGCCAGGTTGGCCATCAGGAGCTGCTCAGAAGGGGGGTCGGTGGAGCCGGCGGGGGGCTGGACGGTTATGGTTTTGGAGAGGGCGCGATCTCACATGTTACCTCCTTCTCTCTCGTCACTCCTCATACCAGGGACCACACCCCGCACAACGTCTCGCCGCCTATATCTTCCGCACTCTCCTTTCCCATCTCGGGCCAGAACACCCCGACACGCTCCTGTCACTGAAGGATATGACCAAGGACTTCTTGCTGCAGAGGATGACAAACGGCTCGTATTGCTTCGACGGCGAGTGGAATGCGCATCTTGAGCCCCCTAGATGTATTGCAGGCCCACCCGCCACTATCGACTCCGCACCCCAATCCACGCCGGAGCCACCGTCGTCATCATCGTCGTCTTCTCATGAGCCGGCCGGGAGGGCCCTCCCTATTGCCTCGTGGCAGGTCATGCAGACGTGCTGCCTACATCACGGCCAGCGGCTCCGCGCCGAGGCTGGTGAAAACAGCCCGGCGTACCTGCGCTTCCTGCACGGCCTGGCGGCAGCACACACGGCGTACGGGAGCGTCGATGCGGCTGTCGCTCTGCTGCGCGAGATGTTCGACAGGAGGGAGAAGGCCTTTGGCGAGACGCACGAAGAGACGTTGATCTTCATCGATGACCTGCTGCGGACGTACTGCGAAGAGGGCGCGGCGAAGCCTCGCACAGATCACGCCAGCCGAAACACCCGAGCCGAGGTGCTGGACTGCCTTCTGCTGGACGAGCTGATCGAGCTGTGCCTCGGCAGCGAGGCTTTCGAGGAGGTGGATGATCTCGTGAGTGAGGGCCGGTTCACGTCGTGTATGAAGGCGACGACGCGGGCGTCGCCGGATGGGGACTTTGAGCACTGGTCGCAGTTTGAGCTGAAGGGAGGGTGCAGGATCCAGCCGAGACTGGCGAGCTTCAAGGCTCCCGGTGAGTCGTTTTATTGGGAAGATAGCAGGAGGTATATGCGCGTGTGGGGAAGTGTGCAGATGGTCACGGCGTCTCCCGAAGTGCCTGGAGGAGGGCTGCCGGCGAGGACCCAGGTTACAGAAACCGGGATGGACGTAAAATTGCCGAACGATGACGGAATGGATGGCAGGTATATGTATAAGGATATACGAACAAGTGAGATTTGGAGGCTGCTGGATACAAAACGAGTGGCCAAGGACTGGAACATCTTGCTGGCGTGGGATGGGCAGCGCAATAACCAGAAGACCCGTAGGGTGGTGGAGGGGCTGGCGAAACATGAGTTTTTTGTCTTTGGAGACGCCGTGGTACCAATTGGAGAGGAGGAGAATCCGGTAAGACCCATTCACACATGCTCCGTTATATTTGGGCGCAGCGCAATGCTGACTTACGTTACAATGCCCACTGCAGCATCTGTCGAGAACGTACAGGTTCAGGAAACTAGATACACCAGGCTCCAAGTGGCTCGTTATCACTCGAAGCGAGAACCGCTGGGGTTCTTCCGGCCAACTGAGAAGAACGATGCCGTGCAGGATGATAACGAACCAATCCCCGGTGATGAATCCAAGGAATATAGGACATTCCAGTTCGACTTTCTCGCCTTCCAGCCGAGAGGCCAGCAGAGAGGCCCACCAACACATCAGCCGCTCTTTGATGACCTGTCAAACTCGGGTGCAGAATACTTAAAACCAAGGGAGCAGAACTCGGTCACGATACGTCGTGGTAAGTTCCGGGAGCTTGACTATCAGATTACAGACGCTGCCGACCCCAAATAAGTCGATCTTGTCGTTCCCTACATGGACTACTCGCATTTCCAGACCACGTCTGTTTACAAAACGGGAATAGGCTACAAAGCCTTTTTAAACCTATTGCGATGTTACTCTGTTGGCGACTACGGCTACGATGACGTCCTCGTCGGCGAGGCGGCAGACATGTGTGTGAAGATAGCGGCTTTTGACGCATTGCAGTCCGGCGGTGTTTCGTTTGATGTTGAACAATTGGATGATGAGGATATCTGGCTTGATTGGCTTGCCAATTGCTCGGAGAAGCTATGCAACGGGATGGAGCTTGCGGAAGCGAAGTTCCCAGTCTGGCTTCCTAAAGGAGTGCTGCTTCAGGTACTTTATGACCCCTTCTCCCGCAAGGAAAAGAAAAAAAAGCCAACAGCATTAACCTTATTTTTCTCCCCTCCAGAGCGCGCCCCTTCGACGCGGATTACTGAATGATATCCCAGGCGGCTCAGCCGTTATCTACGATAGCGCTGACACTAGCCTCAACATGGTCTCGTCCAAGTGGCTCGAGTGGAGGGGATTCGCCGTCTACTTGCCAGCCGATGGCCAGTCTCCGACCATTCAAGTCCCATCAGGCGGCACAGTCAATTGTCACGGCTACATCATGGGAACGTGGACTGACACGGGCACTCTCAAGAAGCAATGGTCGGGGCTCCGCTTCTACGTGGTGGATTGCGTGTTTGGGGAAGCCGGGTCGAAACAGACGCACAACTTTCTCATCAGCGCCGCAATGCTTGCTGATGGGAATATGCAGACGTGTAAGTCTTGCCCGCCCCAGCTAACATTGCTCCTTTGACACGAGGCCAACGGACCTGTTCTAGTGTCGGGATGGGACAAGAAGCTGCTCTGTGCAGAGCTGAACTTCTGTTTGTTCCGTTATGCTGCCGCCCGTTCGATGATCATGGGGAGTTTGTGGAAGCCACTGAGGAAAAAGAGGGACGGGGGTAAGATTTCGGTGTCTCGCGCCTTATGATGCCACTAGAGTGCCTAACTGACACAAAGTAGCGCCCGTAGAGCCGAAGCCGGAAAACCTATTCTGGATCGAGATGAACCGCCGAGAGAAGTGGGACCGTGATCATGAGAAACAGGTTGTGGCAGCCAGAAGGTCTTTACAGACTACGTCTCGAGTTCCGAACAAAGAATCACCTCTAGCCAGCTTGGAGAGGACAAAGGAGGCTGAGGAGCAGGTGAGGATGGAGTGAGATCTGAAGCATTCCTCTCTACAAACGGCCCAACTCTCTACAACCAATGGCTGACAGGTTTCGTGACTCCCGGTATAGGTACAAGGCATAGCAGATGTTCCTGTTTATAGAGATGATTCCTACTCCGAATACTATATACTCGGGGATGTCCCACTAACGAACACGACTTGTACTGCTGCGTATCTGCCCCCAGTGTTAGCACACTCACATGTCCGGGAGTATTGAATGGGGAAGACACTTATAGATGTCAGGAGTACTTACGCTGCTGTGGCCGCGATGATCTCGATGTTCTTTGCATTAGTCAGGGCGGCCATTGTTGCCGAGCATATAAAACAGAAGGCTACAACGAGGCCTAGTCTGATCAACTCGTCCTGGATGAAATACAGGCCAACGATCGACAAGATGGGAAGCAGGGACGAGGCAACCACTGCGGCGCCCCGCGCAAAGTTTCGAATCTTTCCGTCCGAGTAACGCGCCATGTTCCCGTTCTCACCGCTCAATTCAGAGTTCTGCATAGCAGCGTGCCAATAAGCATCAAATATCATGATGGTGCTGGGAGAAAATGACGAGACACACCTTGTACTCAAATAGCCAGTAGAACCACCTCTCCAACGCCCTGTACACGGGCTCTTTATCGGACGTCGCAATGGCGACCAAGTCGCTCTGGTGTTTCGGAGCTAAGAACTCTGCGTCGCTGGTTGCTATATTGGTGGAATTTGCCCGAAGGAACGCCGCTAGGTTCTGCATCGGTCTCGTGTCCGGCTTCTTCAAGCTCAACAGCCATGCCTGCTGCTGCAGCGCTCGATCTTTCAAGATGCATGGTCAAACGCCCTTGCTTATCTCCCACAAGGGCCTGATCGGCGGTAAAGAGAGCTCTAGCTTATTGTATTCATCCAACCGGCTCCTAATCTTCAGCACAACCTCCAAATGCTCGTCTTGGGCCTTTGCCAGTGCATGCCACGACCGCGGTATCGACCACACGGCATTTCCGCGCGTCAAATTGTTTGCCTCTGCGTCAAGCTCACTCAGTCGCGTCTCCAGGCTCATCAGCTCACTTTGGAGATACAGCAGATTGCGGGCGTTGAGCACGCCGAAGCGGCGGTATTGCGCGAGATCGCGGTCGTAGTTGATGCATTTCGCGACAGAGTCGTAACCGAATGCCGTGGCGGCATCGCCTGCGACTGCGTCGTTGGGGGCTCCGCTCATATTGGGTGGATTTCTGGGCGGGGAGGATGCCGCGCAGTTGGGTTAAACTTTCGGCGCTTCGCGATGCGATGGTGGAGACGGCCACCACCGTTGACAACGTATGAACTGAGCTCCAACGCTGTGGTGTCACGTTACCGTATTGTCTCACGAAATTCCATTTTACTCGGAGCCCGTGCACGCTCACAAGCCACGCAAACCCGCCGCTCCAGCCTCTGATTCTGAGTACTTGGGGGAGTGGGGTCAATTTTGTCAGGAATCCCCCTACCTACGTAGGGGGGAGGAAAATTCTGGGACTGCGTTTTATTCTGGGACAGTCGCGTACGCGCCAAGGGATTTGCGACGCGTCTGCCCACCACCATAACCACTTTGTACCCGTTAATTGTCCACCACTGTCCCACAGATTAACTTTAGCCAGTTGCTTGCCTTGTTGATACCGCTCTGCAGGCCTAAAACAGGCCATAATCTAATTGTTCCCCAGTTATGGAGACACCAATCGTACTAACCGCGCGTGCACAGCTGACCCCCTTTTCAACCCTCATATCCACTAAGAGGATTACTATTCCTACCACCGTTAGCCCCAACCTTGCCGCCGCCTACGCGATGGTAAACGCTCGGAATGGCACCTGCGATCAGAGCCAGTCACTCTTCTTCACTCGCCTTCTAATCGAGATTCGTTATTATATCTACACATTGGTCCCCCCCAGTAAAGCGCATCTGGGTACGAAAGAGCCTGCACATGTATCCGACGCGTGCGTCATTCCTCAAGCGCAAGGCCCCATATATCGTCGAGCACTTTCCCTGTGCCAGAGCGTTATCGGGCTTGACCTGGTTGGACCTAAGAGATAATTATGAATGCACACGTAAGATGTTTGGAAAGGTTTTTGAATCCTTGGAGGTCATCAACGTGGCTCCCACCATGTATGTCGAGGTGCTGGGGGAGGTCAGGCAGGAGCCGGTTCTGTGCAGGGCCGGTGGAGAGGTTGTCTGGTCAAATCCAGGGATAAAGTTAACATGAAAATACATTCTCCCTCCGACATGCTGACTTCTAGGAAGTCTTGGGAGTCTGATCTAGAACCACAAACCCCTCCGTCTGTCGCCAAGCATAGTCGATCATCGAAGCTACAGTCTTGGCCACCTGCTCGCCGCACTTCAACTTGACAACATACAGACTAGCGTCCATCCCGCAGCTGACGCCGCCACTGCTGATGATATGCACACCATTTGCGTTGACCCCTGAATCTACAAAGCGCGCGGCCACGGCGGTTCCTGCCTTTTGGCAAGTTCGAACTGCAGCGCCCTGGACAGCCTTTTTGAGATCCTCGTACGAAAGCCAATGCGTCGTGCACATGCGGTCGTTGAACACGCCCATCGTTCCGCAGAAGATGGCGCCTGTGCAGATGGATCTGATGGAGTTGTTAGCTGTTGCCCACCATGAAGGGCCAGGGATGGGATAATTACAGCAAGATCTTGCGATCAGCAGCCGAAGGCGATGCCAGCTTTGAGTACGCCGCGATCAGCCTCATGAACGGACCGTCAACCTTGGCGGCCTGCTCCGCAACTGGCGCCCCGGTTCCGCCCGTGACGACAAGTATGCTATAGCGGTGGAGTTGCGCGATGAGGTCGTTGTCTAGGGCAATGTCGCGCTGATGATGGGGGTTAGCGATGCTTGGTCATAACGTGTTCAGAAAAGGGAGGGAGGCACCTTGACTGCTGCGCCCTCTTGAGATGTGGTGATCTCAGTCTCGGAGGCGACAATGATCTGGAAGGTGTTGCCATTGTTGGCTTTTTGGAGGATCTCGTAGGGTCCGTTCATGTCAAGGGTGTTGAACCCCGGGAAGAGGATGAGGAGGATCTTTTGGAGGGCCATGGCTTGCTTCAAAGTGATTAGGAGAATTTTGGACAGTTCAAAGGATTTCACGGCTTTGATGCATTTCCTGGGGTAGGGACTTCCCTATTTATAACCTGACGGCGTCGGGTCTGGCGGCCCACTCCAGACTGCCATGGTGTTGGGAATTGCAGAAAGCTCACTATTCCGATTGGTTCCATGAGGACGTCATGGTGAGTCAAGATCTGCGGGATACGACAAGCGCGTCCGTCGGCCGCGGCGGTTGATGCGGGGTTTCGATATTCAGCTGTTTCCTATGGGCTGACGATGCCGTAGCTGAACATCGTGGCTGGCTAAGCGGAGTCGGTCGGTTGGTGGGGATTGCAGCACCAACTGGAGCGCGACGCAACGACGCATTAAGGTGCATCCCAGGGGCAATGGATTGATCATTGAACGCTCTCGGGAGAAAATGGCCGGGATGCCGATGTGCCTTTAGAATTCCATCACATTGGTCAAATTCAGTCATGGTGATCAAAAGGGGCGCCAAGAGGGGGCCTCTCTTGTGTAAGGCACGGAAGGTGCCTTTGGCTCAGGTTCAGGGGTTGGCCCGCTATTCAGCCAGTATTTTCGGCACGCAGAGCAGCCAGACCTCCACCTCAATCAAGCATCCTCACACCCACCCTGCCCCTCCGTTGTGTCAATTGCCTTCCACGTTTCGAATACGGGATTGTCGGCGACCAAGAATTGTCGAGCGCTTTCCCGGTTTCGCAGTACCTATATTGAGAAACTGGACCCCACTGCTGCATCTTGCTGTCCTTGTGATGGCCCGGATCCGTCCGCGATGCAACAGGCGCCGGCATATGCCAGCGATATTCGCGCGAAAAAAATCCCAACCTTCCATCCCACACTATCCCCCGACAACCTGTCAAGGCGTGGCCCAGTCGCCATTTCTTGCTATTGCGGTTCCCAGGTGATCAATCAATCATCACATGGATGCAGAGCTTCTACCTGACTGCCTCAACGAACCTGATGATGATGAGGTGAGTCGACGTTCTGTCCTCCTAACTTCCCATTTCTTGCAACCCCCTCTCGGCAAACATCATCAGCTAATGATTGGCCAGTGGATATTCTTGCAACACTCAGCTCACTCATCACCTCTCATCGCGGGGACACTCACTGAGCCCAGACAACAACGCCCCGATGGGCAACACCACGACTTAGTACCACATTCAGCGGCTCCTCGCCGATCCATCTTTCCGCAGCTGCCTGCTGGCAGACCCTTGGCAATCGCACCAGCCAACGCCGCACGCGCTAGTCATGTCATCGAATGTTGCGCTGTGATTTTGCCGCATAAATACATATATACTCTCTACATTCCTTCCTTCCCAACATCAATTTTTTCCCCTACGGATTTCCGCACTCACCAACCCCGATCCCTCTTTCCAGTCCGTCAACACCTGCCATTTCCCATTCGACAATGGAATCGCTATCTCCACACGCAACCATGGACGCCATTGCCGCCTCCCTTCCCGCCACCGAAAAAGCGCAGCTGCACGAGGTCGCCGACTTCCTCCTCCAAGTCTTCCTCACCCTAGCGTGCATGCGGTATTTAGATCCCGAATGGATCGTCCAAGGCCCACACGACATCGACGCGCTGATTCCGATGTACCGACGACACGACGTCGGCGACCCCATCACTTACCTCTACAGCATCCTACCCTACATCGACACGGGCGGCGCGGTGCAGGGCGGGCCGAGGTTCATCCAGGGGAGCACGTTTGCGGATTTTCGCACCGAGAGGGATGTTGAGCGGGGAAGGGATCCGTTTTATGATGGTGGAGGGGAGGATGATGATGAGTATGCAAGGGTGATGAGACCGTGGATGACGCCGTTGTCGATGTTGGGGAATCATGGGTCGGTGGTGGTTTATAGTGCGAAGACGAACCAGGTTTGGATTTTGGATCAGGAGAGTGTGGGGAGTTCGGATTTAGATATTAATGTGGGGCTTGTGGAGGTGGGGGAGTGGGAGGGGAGGGAGGTGAAGGAGGAGGAGGAGGGGAGGGATGGTGAGAATGGGGGAGGTGAGGATGCGGAGATGAAGAGGATGACGATGAGGAGGATGAGGAGGATGAGGAGGACGAGGAGGATGAGGAGGAGGAAGAAGAAGACGATGAAAACCCAGACGGACTCCCCTAGGACGAAACGGACGGCCGTCCCGCCCCCGACGTCCTCATGGGCATGGCCCAGTGGTACACGGAACTTCGACTCCTCCCCGGCTGCCCAGGCGGCGCCTAGGACTGGGACGAAGACATTGTCAAACCGCTATACCAAAAGCACAGCTGGCCCGGTCCTGACTTTGACGGCGATGCCTTTCTCGCCGACAAGGCCCGCGCACTTGCCGCCCAACGGGTCGAACAAGACGCCAAGGATCGGGGCTACGAAGAGGATCGACAACGTCGCACAGTCGCTGAGTGGGCCGGTGATGGACCTGGGATTAAGGCGGCGCGGGATAAGGTCTCAGCGGCGACAACGACGGAGGATGAATGGGTGGCGCGGTGGGAGCTGTTGTTGGCTGAGCAACGGAGGAGATCTGCAGAGCAACAGCTGGAGGCGGAGAAGTCGGCGCGTGAGGCAAATGCAATTAAGCCTGAGGATGTGCCGCTGTGTGAGCTCCGGGAGTGGGTTGGTCAGATTCCTGAGGGAGTTGAGAAGGCGAAGAACACGGCGCTCGATCGGTTAAAGAGGGACGAGGAGTCATCGGGCTGGCGGACGAAGCAGATCGGTCATATTAGGGCAGAATTGGCTAAGTACGCACAGTAGGTGGATGGGAGTTTGGTGCGTCAGCTAAAGGAGAAGAAGGATGAGTAGAATTTGTATACGTTCTTAATACCCTATATCTAGAGTTCATCCATCTAGGTGCTCCGAACAGCCTTCATTCAACCTAGTCTCTCGACTTTGACCTTCATGCCCTCCTTAGGACGAAGAAGAGGGCTTGGGTTGATAAGAACGACATCCTCCGTCCCGATAGCAGAAAAACGAAATTTGCTGAGGATCTCGATCAAAATAATCTTGAACTCCAGCGCAGACCACACCCTGCCGAGACATTGTCTGGGACCCTGGGAAAATGCAGCAAAGGCGTATGGGTCAATAGGGCCTTCTGTCCATCTGCTCGGCTTGAATTGGTCAGCATCGTCGCCCCAGATGTGTGGGTTGAGGTGGATGATGGCTGGCATCACTGTAACTGTGGTGCCTTTAGGAATGAGAATCCCGTCGATGACGATATCCTCCACAGGCTGCCGGGGAGTGGAGATAGCTAGATGGTTTGAGGCATTAGCAATTGAGCTGCGGTGCAAAAGCATTGCCAAATGAGAAGCCTTAAGTATTCCGTACCAGGACACCAGAGCCGGAGAACTTCTTTGTAAAGGTTGTTCATGTAACTGAGACCTTCTATCTCAGAGTACTCTGGCACGGGGTTCCGCTTGAGCAAGTCAAGTACCTCAGCTCTAAGTTGTTCTTGCGCATCCGGATACCTGACCATGGCGTAAGTAGCCCATTGGAGAGCGCTTGCGGCTGTTTCATGCCCTGCCGCAACCAGATTGAGCACCAATTTGGGTGTTAGCGGAGGCATCACACACCAACAGTAATGGATTTTTGACTTACATGGCCAAGTAGCTCATCTTCCGTCCACGGGGTATCCATAGTGCACATTTCTTTAAGCATGTATGTTAATAAGTCCCTGCTCTTTGAATCATTAACGGCCTTATTGCCTTTAGTTATGTCTCGAATTCTTTGCTGTATTATCTCACGCAACAGCTTGCGAACCATATCCTTGGCGCGCCTAAATTGCCGATTTTCTTGAAGAGGTATCCATTGCACGGGAATGAATGCATTTAATGCTAGAAGTGCCTGCCCAAGTGGCGGGGGATCAAACATCTGGTGGTAATATTCGTGGAATGGTGTTGGTGTGTCAAGGTTCTCAAGGTTGACACCGAGTGCGGCAACGCCAATGATATCCAGAGTGATGCTCGAGTACGTAGATACCACTGCTCGAGGTGGCTCCAGTCAGTTACGATGACAGTGCAGGCAGCCAGGATAGGGACAATAGGCTCACACTCGATAACCCCATCTTCAGCCGAAATCTGCCTCTCGAAATAAGTCGAAAGTTGCTGGGCCTTTTGCTGGAAGATGGGCAGTAACCTCTTCAACTTCGATAGAGCAAATGCCCCTTGTTTGCCATTAGCGAAAGAATAATAGGCCACTGAGTGAGTCTCAACATACCCGCGATCAGCTTTCTCTGAGCCTTGTGTTCCTCTCCTTCGGCAAAAAGGAGACCCTTACCCACAATCGGCCGGACGAGTTTCTCGAATACGGGTGGTTTGACAAAGGAGTACGTCTTTACTGACAAGATCTCACGGAGCGGATCTAGCCCCGTGACAAGAAGAGCTTCTGAATTGCCAAAGGAAAAGTAGCGGATCATCTTCGCATCCGGCCACTCCCTCATCCATGAGAGGTAAGGCTCATTGGGGCTTCCCGACATGAACTGATTGAGAGTTTGGCCGACCAAAAAGTGGTGATCTCTCGGGCCGGGTAGATGACGGAGCGGGGAAACGTAGTTAGGGTAGATCCATAGCCGGTATATGGCCCTACATGCGAATATGATAGCGAAAATAGTAGTAAAGCTCTTGAGAAAGTCAAGAAGGCTCCATGTGTCTGGGCGCATCGCTAGCAAAGCCCCTGCGAACGAGGCGGATAAGTGCAGTGTTGTTTGCATTTTGGGCTACAAGGTGCCTTCTGGCCGACGATTAAAATCAATGGAGGTGGTTGATATAGCGAGAAGGATGCGACCGGCTTTATCATCGTGCCGTCCCTTCCTGTGGCGCTTGATAAGCCCAAGGTAGCATTGATGTGACGGTCGCTCCATGCATCGTTTCGCATGCAACCTTCCAACCTCCCTATTTTAGCGTTCGGTGAAGGGTGATTTACCGAGGTTGAGGGGTTGGAGGGTTGGCCTCGCTGGGGAGATACCGAAGCCCATCCACTATCAGCTTTTGCTTGATAGGTAAGCTTAAATGCCCCTGCGTTCTCCCGTAGAATATATGGTGGACCTGGTTATCGTTATCGTCATCTTCCGGCGGCATCTAAAGGCTGTGGTCGGGTCACAAGATGCTTGTTATCGTTTTTTAAGCCCCACACAGTGTTTTTTTTGGTTTTTGAGTGGGGGGTTCGAACCAGACTGTCAGGGCGGCTCACCCGCCCTCAGCTTGAACCAAGGGAAGTGCCTCGGGCACAAAAATCTGGGCTAGCCTAAATAGGGCCGTCTTCTCCGCTGCGAGAGATTTCCCAGTTCTCATTTCATTTGTCATAGCCCCTGAACTCCCTATAGGTGCTGGGGGAGCGTCATGTTGGTTTGGGGGCTCTCGTATGTTAGCGAAATTCTATTTAGCAACCAACGCCACTACTAATGTGGCCTTATCCTGCGGGTACAATATGGCTGGTTCAGTACCACCATGTGTCAGAACGGAAGGGTTCTGGCTATAAGCCAGAACTGGAGAGGATAAGCAATACAATCACACCTTTGCAACCCCATCAATTCCACCGAATCCAGTGTGCCGTGCTTCCGACACTTTTTAAGGTACCTACCTACCTAAGTATTAGGTTATTGCCTCTCATTGGTGTGGTGCTGAACTTCGTGGCATGTTGGTCCAGCCGTCAGGAGTCATGGGCTTAGGTATAAGCCCATTTTCAGATCTCTGCAAACAGAACTTGATTATTCCCGGGCGGCGCTTCACGCATGATGCCGCGTCGCGCCTGTGCTGCCACCCGCTCTAAGTTAAGAATTCACTCTGATTATTGCAGCAGGGCTGGGGATAGCTCTGGTGGGTGGTTTAACAGCGGGAGCAGCACTAATGTCCCAGGAGAGACCCAATGCCTGATTGAGATGACCAACACCACCAGTTCCGGAACTGAGTCAACCGTCATGTTTTGTCTTCAACCACAATCACCGTCCCTGCTGATTAACAACAGCCCCCTGTCTACCTGAGGCTGGATCTACTAAGAACACATCTCCTCACTGAGAATACTGATTGCCGAGGGGAAGCCGATTGCCGTGTGGGAGTTGTAGAGTGCTGTAAGACGTGGGTTAATGTTGAACCTCCAAATATAAAGATATTAGAAAAGTAAGTGAAGATACCGCTTATGTTACTGTTTTTATGGCATAATAAGCCGCATCTTCTTAAGATAAAACATCTCGCTAGAATCCTTTTTAACCACCTGGCAATGGCACGTAGTGCTTTTATTAAGGATTCGGCGGGAAACTGTATTAAGGTGGAGATGAGGAATGGGTTGTGGAAAAAGTAAGCTTATTAGTTTTGTTACCCTGATAATGGGAAGTAGCTGGGTTTGTGGTATTTAAAGGGGAGGACTTTTAAGGGCACCGAGGCAGAATTTACGTAATGATTTAAGTGGATAAAGTTAGGCACGGTAAAGATAAAGGTGAAGTTAGAACTGGAATAAGGGTAGATTATATAGGATCATTTTCACACAGTTCACAATACACATAGTAAAAGGTACTGCTAAGCAAAAGAATCTTGCCGTCTTAAGAGTGTCTGTGTTAGGCATTTTGGAGGTCCGACCTCAACCTAAGTCTTACAGCACTCTACAACTCCCGCACGGCAATCGGCTTCCACTCCGCAATCAGTCTATCTGTCGGAACAAGCCAAACCACACCCCCATCCCAGCCATTGCTCCGTCCGTCACCCTGTCCATCCACGCTCGCTTCCCATCCCGACAGTTTGCTCCCCGCGTCTTCCATCGCCTTGGTAACCCGCTCCAGTCATCACACCACAAATTAAAAGCAGGGCGGACGGGAAGAAGCCTTGGCTAATACAATCACCTGTCCCATGGCACCCCTCCAAGCTCTAGCCTAAATCGAGACACATGCTAAGTATATATCGTTGCGATATCAAGGCACACCCTATCTAACTCTGCCAGACGATTGTCGTTCTGGGGGCTTGGGAGAATCAGTTGGCGTGTCCGGCGCACTTCCAACCCTTGAGCCGCGCCGAGATAGCGGCCGGTCCGGAAACTGTTGCGTGAGTCAGCCTCAACAACGGCCGCAACGCCTGCAGAGGGTTGATGACGTGGAGAGGGACAAACCTCCAGTACAGATTTCCCAGAGCTACATTGCGGCAGACGTCGACAAATCGGAGCACCTTGCGATCGATCTCCTCGCCATATACAGGCAACTCCGCCAGAGCACGGTACCAGCGCCGGCTGCACTTCTCTAGCATCCCGCCGAGTACATCCATGGCATCCTGCGTGTTGAGGCCGATGTTATTGGTTTGGATCAGGTAGATAATGTTTGAGTCCTTGGCCCACGCCTGAAAAATTGACCTGTCAGCCCGCACTGCCATGAGACAGTCACTGAGAAGTTAGGCAGACGTACAAAGTCTTTTTTAAACGAAGCCAAGTCGTTGTGTCTGGAAATGTATGTCTAATCAGGACTTGCTCGATAGTGCTAGTGAGCGTGCGGGAAGTCAATCGGAACTCACAGGCCGACAAGCTCACAAGAGAGCCGCATACATTCCTGTAGCGAGGGGTGCCGGAATACCTGTTCGGGAAGCTTCACACCCTCAGCTTGCGCGGTTATAACAATAGACGGATAGACGCCAATGGTCAGGACGCGCCTGTCCATGTAAGCTTGGATGCTGCAGGTCGACGTGTTCTGGTCGATTTCGTCCTCGACTTGCTGGAGGACGCCGTCAAAATAGAGCACGTGCATGGCGGTGAGGCGTTCTTGAATCTCTATCAGCCCATAGGTTATTAGCAATGGGACTATTTCGCCAGATTGAGTGAGACACCCCAGACGCATCGGCAACTCGTGCGTCTGCATTATTACCTTACCTTCGGATAAACTCTGGGGTTTGCAGCTTTCTCAGCACATATCTAGATGGCGCTAGTAGCTACCCGCCAACCCTGCGGTGGACGTCATAGCGGACGGACCTACCTCGCGGAAACGATCGCAAATGTCCTGGAATGAGCGTCGGAGAGGATCACCATCTCTTGGGATTCGTTCCGAGCCCTCCAGGACAGACACCATGAGCGCCATCTCGCACCGGGCACTTTCTAGGTCGGTCTTGAGGCGCCCCTCGTCAAACACTTAAACGTTACATTATCGTGAGTGTGCATTAGGGCGAGAAGGGGCGGGCGGAGTGGAACTTACGGTCGTCAAAGACCAAGACCTTCCTACCAGGTTAGGATGGAATGCTAAGCTGCGAGATTAAGGGGAGGGGCTAGTCCAAGTCTTACCCAATGAATCCAGTCAATCAAAAGCGTGAGTTGATCCTTATCAGCGGTAGGAGCCCAGGTAGCACCAAGGTAAGCAAGGTCGACTTGGGCGTTCTTGGCTGCCCATTCGTCACTCTTGTTCAAGATCCTGAAGACATTGACGTCAGCAGGTGGTGGCAGTGATACTTTGGTAGCTCAACGAGCTCTGTTGCTGGTGCCGGCGTACTCCTTGAACCACACTTCAGTCTGCGGCTTGACATTGGAGTACCACGGATTAATGCGGACTTCTGGCGACATGATGCCGGAGAAAAGATCTGGGATGCGCAGGCAGGTCTCTGTGAGTGAGCGGCCAGCATCATGATTCTCATGGGCACTTCCAAAGAGGTTTTCTTGTGTTGTGAGGTGGCTTAGTCCTGACGATGGGAGGATATCTGCGGCCATGCTGGATGAGAAGTTAAGAGTGCGTTATGGAACTAAAAGCTGATAATGAGTTAAGGTGAAAATGGCGACGACCATGTGCGGATGTATGTGGCTATTTATGTTCTCCTTGTATATTTCGTTGGTAAGCAGCAGCAGAGGAGGCGCCAAATCCATGACATGGGCGTTCTGTTAAGTTACATTCCCTAATTCCACCCACCACCTTATAGGGCAAGTGGATGGCTCCACTGATTGCAACGCCTGCCCTCGCTGCAATAATAAACCCGATCATAGCTATTATGCATGAATCCGCGCCTTGCGGAAACAGGTGGATTGCCTAGTTCTATGACACCAAACCTTGTCCCACCAAGCACCTACTCATGGATTGCGAGGTTTTAGGCAAAACACATATTGACTTGCGGCACAGCGCATCGGTAACCAATTGACCGGCACAGGCATCTCGGCTGTCTCCGCGGTCCCGCACTGGGCTGTGCATCACTGGCCCTGGCAAGCGCGATGAACCTCATTAAAAAGCAATGGCTCCCGCGCCCGTCCGTCCTTTCCCTCCCGTGTGTGGCTTTTGTCCCACTCGGAGTCCACAAAGATCCCTCATCTGTCGGGATTCGGTGTGGAGATGGCACCGTCGAACCAGAGCTGGCCCAAGGATGCGTCACGCCTGGACATCCTGAGCCGCTTTCTGAACCCGAAAGACTTGTATGCGAACGAGACAGAAAGCCAGACAGGACCCGGAGGCAACCTAACCCGCCGAAATCCCACCAAAGACGCTTACAATACCTTTCATTACCGCCCAACTTTCGTCGACATCCATCTCCATACCTCCGGGTTCTCCAAGCCTATGCTAACATTTGTCACACTTTGGCACACTGATACGACCAATTTTTAACATCGCTCTCTTCTTGGTAGCGGGACCCTTCCATCCCACCTCTTATGGAGAATCACCAGTTTAAGCCTGTAGCGACTATCATGATAATAGTAAGGACAAGCGTAACTGTATTTACGCATAAGTTGACGGGTAGAGGACATAAGGCTCAGTGGACTTACCAACATAAAGTCGGATCCCGTTCTGTGCACGCATGGCTCCGATGCACGAAGCCTCGTGGTCAGGTTGGCCGTCAGCACTAGTCAATTCCGTCTTTCCCAACTCATCGCCACAACTTGAGTTACCCGTTAACTCATTTTGGGGATTTGGTAAATCCAAAGACTGCTGTTGACGGGGCGATAGAACTGGCATGGACCAGAAACCGTCGCATTCCGTCGACGTCGTTGCGGGGGAGGACAGATCTATCCAGGTCTGGATTTCTTCTTGATTTGGCGGATGAAGACGCGTTAGTAGCTCTCCTAGCGACAGCTCATCTGAATACTCTCCCGCCACCTTCAGCCCTTGGAATGCATTCGGAGCATCCCTAGAGTGTCTATTACCCACTGTTGCGGAGGTTGCCAGGACGATGTCGACTCTTCTAGCGTTCTCTGGGTATCCAACCGCATCGCATCGCCCTGAACCATTGACGTGAAACGCCACAAAGGGGCTTGCTCCGTGTCTGAGCCATACTTCAATTCCATGCCAGGCTGAGTCGTCAGAGAGGTTAGCTACCAGGAGCAGAAAAGCGTGCCACAGATGAAACTTTTCGCCAAGCCCGGGGTAGACAATATCAGCCGGGGCGCCGTTAACAAACATGGCTTCCAGCGTCCTGCATGAAATGCGCTTGTCTTCAACGGAGCCAAAGTTGAACGGACCTATGGCCCCATTCATGGTATTCCAGAGCCGGTAGTGGTCACTTAGGATGTCGGTGCTGCGAAATACCCAGCCGATGAACTCGTACAGACCAACGTATGCGTATACACTCAGAGGCTCCCAAACCCGCTGTCTACAGTTATGGCTTTTCTTAACGGAGGGCATACTGCCTTGTTCAGTGGTTGAGTACGCTTCCTTGGCTACGGTGTCAATGCTGAGCAGTAGGCTGAAGAGACTCTCATCCGAACCAGTCTCGCTGAGCTTCATCATCCGTATCATTCGGACCAACATTCTGAACCGCTCTCCAATCAAGTGGAAGTGTATACGACTAGCGGAGACGGTGTTGGACCAGCCGGGGAGCAGGGCGGACGCCAAGTTGGCAAGAGGCTTTTTTGGTCGCCGATGAAGCTCTCGGAGACATTTCAACTCGACAAGCTGCGACCACGCGAGAGCTTGTGTGACTTGGAAGTCATCTGGGTGGTAAGGCGAAGATTTTTCGGTAAAGTAGGTGTGTAGAAATTCCGGGATGGCGCGGTGCATGAACCTGACCAATTTGAACCCCGGGATGATAGAGACTTCGACGAGACAGTTACTGCGGGCTGAGATGATAGCGGACAGGGTGTCCTGGCTGACGGTCCCCAAATCGTTGTCGCCTGCCGCTTGAATGATGTCCAGATTGCTTAGCTCAAAGTTACCGCTCATCATTTGACTGTTTCCTGAAATTTCGAGAATAGCAACGGCGGCGAGGGGCGAGAGAGAGGTGATCAAGTCGTCGCTATATGTCAAGTCCATTGGCTCTCGTGCCTTCTCCAACAGCTGGAACTCTGAAAGTGCGTTGTCGCTTAGAAGCATAAGGCCGGTTGCTCGCAGCATTGTGGCTAGGAGTAGGTAGGCTCCCTTACGGTATATCGGGTCGATGCCATCCAAGATTTGAGACAGAAAGACGTCTAGGTTGGCCGGTGTTTGGGCGAGTCGCAACTCGAGAAACCTGAGGCTGTCACCCCTGTCGAGCCCCCGGCAAAGCGAGTTGAGGAGCAGGGCAACCCAGAGAAAAACACCCTCTGCTGCGGTGGTCATCCGAGCGACGAGACCTTTGCATCCGCTCTCGTCTCGACGCTTGAGAGCTTGGAAGCGGGGGTGCGCCTCTAGCCGGCCGGTTATCGTGAGTTTTATGTCACGGCTTGTGAGCCTATCCAGGGTCATTCGTAGCCTCGAGTCCAGCTTGGTGGTGAAAGGCGGCTGTGCTCTGCTAGAGACGCACATCTTCACGTTTCCCGATGAGTTAGATGTCCAGCCCTGGAGTCTTTCCAAAAGCATTCCATGAGTTTCATTTGAGCCGCTTTCATCAAATTCATCCAATCCGTCGATGAAGAAGCAGACCCGTATGGATCTCCAGGCACCAATGTCTTCATTCTTCGAGTTTGTGAGCTGGATCAGCTTGTCGAACGCATCAAATACGTCTGCGGTGGATAACCGAGGTCCCCTTTCTTGATTCTGCGAAGTCTCCAAAGACCTCGCCCAGATTTCCGGCAGAAGCATCCTCGCAATGGTTGGGGCTTTGCAGAGAACTTCATACAGAAGGCTGCGCACTAAGCCCCTTAGGCTCTTTTGCTCCGGAGTGGCGCCAATTCTCCAGAAAAAAAACTTGGCGCACAGTAGTTCCTTGTCGCCAGCCCAGTGCCTGAGCCGGGATGTAGTCTCGGCATGGCGATAGAGATATTTCATGAGGGTCGATTTGCCGGATCCCGGCTTGCCAGAAATATGGAATATACCGGCGCCAGATTCAAGCCACTCGGGAAATGACTGGGACAGTCCCGGTTCTCTCCGGAAAACAGATGTCGAGTTGCGAAAAATCCACTCAAAGGTGCCGTTATGGGGGTGGTGAACGTCTTCATAGCGTTGTCCGACGCTGCCGAAATAGAGAGCCTTTAGTATTAGCCCATCCTTTACCGATTCCCGAGCTTCCTCTAGGGCCTTCTTTGCCCCTTTGGCGTCGATGACACCGGAACCTTTTATAGCGTTATTGATTCGCTGCTCAAGCTCCTTTAGGTCGTGGCTAAGCTCGGACTTCTTAACGGCCGTGTCCTGGAGGATCTGGAGCATTTGCGCGACCTCAGACCTGTAATCTAGTTAGCGGAAATGCTCATTTCCTCCTGCTCCGGGAAGAATATAGATGTTTTGGGCGCTTACTTGGTCCTCAGTGAAATCAGCGAGTTCAGGTTCTGGCGACACGAATCTAGCTTCTTTCCGAGTTCATCGAGCCTACCGCTCTTCATAGCCAACTTCAGTGTTGTCTTTCCAGCCCCCCACAGCGACCTAGGCTTAGATGTGCATTCTGCGAGGACTTTTTCTAGTTCCTCGCAGTTTGTGACGCAGCATAATACCAGCTCCTTGAGTTGTTCGTCCTGTTTAGCCAAGCCGAGCTGAGACTGTTCCTCTTGCAGATCCTTGCAGATCATTTGCATGTTCTGTGCGGAATCGTTCACAATGGCTAGTTCATATTTGCGGCCGTCCACAGACGAGTACACTTGCTTCGTCGTCACAACGCATTTGACCGCCAAACCGATGAGGTCGAGCACATTGCAGGCTACGGCCATGGCTGAGAAGGGGTCCATGATAAGTATTCGGCTCAGCGTAAGGTATTGCCGGAGCTATTAACCTTTGTTACTAAAATGATCATCCGAGTTGTAGACAACACCTACAAATGTGCTTCGGGTCGCTTGGCTTGGCTTCGATGGGGAAAAGCTGCGGGAGCTATGGGTTAGCCGGAAGTCATACAACATTAAAGGTCTCCTGACTTCATTACCTCATTCAACTGCTTGACAGTTTGTTAGGTATCGTGCCACGCGGAATATAGCATCTCTCCGCGCTGCTCGCCTAGGAATCCAGGCTTGCGTGGCTCGGAGGATGCGTGATTTATTGAGGGCGGGGTAGGAGGTCAATCAGTCGCATTGGGTATTCAGATGATTGGTGGTAAAGATGCAACCTGCGACATTGTCACTGCATGCGGATTGGAAAGCTTCCCCTCCATCCTGCCCCTCATCTGCACTTCGTCAAACCAGCTGTGCTTGGGTTTGTGCAAGGCGAAGCTGGCTCATTCCTTCCATCATGAAATAATGAGGATAGAGTGGGGCAGGTAGCGGCCAGGGGAACTCCGCCGGCGTAGGTTGCAATTCTCCCACAGAACACCAATGCCACCATCTCGAGCTTCTTTTAGGAGTGGCAGTACACAACAACACGGCACGCCCAGTTGTCGCCATAGCGTACGAATCCCTTTTAATCGATGTTCTGCCTCAAAGCTTCCAGATTGGAGGAGCGCTTCCAGGTCGGGAGGCGCTTGGACCTTTATGACGCGTTGCGTGTTGCTTGTTTCCGATTACTGATAAAGTGCTAACAATGCGATTGTTTTTAGTTTGTCCCAAGACTTCTTCAATTTTTTGGAGTCGATGTCGGGCGCAGAGATTTTCCCTCGTGTCAATGTCGACTCCAAGGAGTTGGATCCCCGTGATCCCAAATCGCATGGAAACGGGGAGTGGGTCACAACAATAACCCTAGATTGATGGAAAGGTGTTTGAAGGTGTGATGATGAAGAGAGCTGGCTTGGAAGTCTAGTTGTGTCTCCCCTTTGATTCTTTATATCATGGCCACTATCCAGTTCCTACCACTTGCTTTCTACATCATCCTTGCCGTTTTCACCCTCCTCACTTCCAGCTCCTTCAGGAAGGCAATGTCAACGTCGATACCCATGAAGGCAATGTCAGAAGAGTCGGGATCATACAGCACAGTGTCTCCTACTCCTCGGATAAGGAGTCGTGTCGGGGCGGTGCACCAGACGATGTCAACCCTCCGAAATCGGTGATCTCTTGTTGTGGTTTAAACCGAACACCTTCGCGGCCTACCAATACATGCTCTCCAGCACAGTCACTCGCCTGAAGGATGAGATCAGCACCGTGAAAACGTCCAAGAGCCTAGTGACGGCGTGACCACCTCCGCAGAGCGCACCAGATGGCCCCAGACACCTGCTCGGGCAACGATTCTGGACCCCCGCTGCGAGCCAACTTTCAAGGCTTTGCAAATCCCCCAACCCCGCATGCACGCCATCAAAAAATAAAGCCTGGATATCGCCGGCCTCGCTCTTAGGATTCTATCGCTGGTGAAGTTGTTAGACGAGAGGCCAGGGTCGCCTGCATGAGCTGCTTCGGATGAGGAGTATCACCATGTTAGAGTCGAGGCGCCACAATCATGAAGTCAATGTTCGGCCATCCAGCCGAACAGCTTCATATAAGTTGCATCCTGGCCAACCCCTTCGACTTGGCTCTTCAGACTTCCCCCAAATGGACCCCGAGCACTTCAATGAGCATCCAGATGGCTGATTTCAACGCAGGGGCCAAAACCGGATACCCGGCCCCTGTCGGTTAACAGGGGCAGAGCCGTGGGGCTTACCACTGGGGTTGAGTTGTTGCCAAGATCAGCGAAAATCGCGTTGGTCTAGCCAAGTCGGCGGCCGTGCGGCACTTCCCGGACGCTCGGTGAGGTACCCTCCCTTGCCTCCCCACCAGATGAAGATCACTTCCGATTACATCACGTCCGTTCAGTACGGCCCGCGCTCGGTACATGACCGCTTCACCACGGGACGTCCTGCCATGCATCTCTCCCATTTCCCAATATTATCCTCATAGCGCTGTTTTTATTAGTGATGTCATTTTTCATCCGTACCTACAGATACCTGGAGATCATGGTTGTCGCCGAGTAGTTCGAGTCCTTCCTGATCGATTGAAATACTATGTCTAAATTCTTAGGAAGCTTAACTGTTACAAGTAGCAACTGGCTGCTTTGCTAGGAAGCCGTGACCAGTATAAGTAAGCAAGGAGCAAAGCGTTAGCAAGGTGCTTCCGGCAAGTCCATCCCACTAAAGCCCACAACAGCACCAAGCATCCAAAACGCCAAGCTAATAATCCGTCTGTCACTAAATTTAACCAGACTAAAAATACACCTAAAGCGCTCGCATAGTCTGATTGAATAGGTTGAAGTTTTTAGGTGATGGAGAGCGTGTTACGACCTGCTCCCGACGAGGGCCCGAAGGGGGTCCGGACAAGATAAGACAGAGCGTATAGCAGGACATCAAACTTAAGGGATAATCTAAAGACGGCTTGTTGAGCTAGCACTCCTAGACGAGGATACACTGTCACCGTAGGTCGCTGTCACTATAATGCACAGAGGGGAGTCTGAACAGTAAGATATAAATGAACAATGTAATACTAACGTGAGGAACTAAGAGTCCCTCACAGCTATCGTGGACACAATAATGACTATCTATACTAACTACTTATAAGGTACCTTGTACCTTGCTTGTGGTGTCGTAAGTGCTTATGGAGCGAGCACTCTGCATCGAACGAGCGTCCTGCTCACGAGGTTTCTCCTGCTTGCAGTGCAAGCACTCGGCATGTCGCGAGCGGAACCTCATTGGTCGTAGGAGCTTTTAGGTCTTTGCACCCCTGGCCCAGTGCGTAGTACTGTGTGTACTGTCCTCCTGCACTGTTCCTTCTGCGGGGGATCCGTCGGGCCGCCCCGGCCTAAGTGACGGTCTGCAGGGTCGTCACAGAGCGGCGATGGCAGGTTAGGAGTTGGTCACTGGCGGATGAAAACGTTCTGTTTTGTGCGACGAATCTAAGCACACGAAATTTCTTTTTTCATATCCTGAGCACGTGGCCACACTGGTTCAGGCTCAGCTCAGTTTAACTTTTCTGTGAACACTTTTTTAATTTCAAGTCCCTTTATACTGCGTTATATAAAAAATACATACTGATGATATCCTAACTCTGTAGATTTCCTTACTGACTATGCAAGAAGTAGCTAAGTGGTGGAAAATAACCATATGTAACCCGGACTCCTGCACAATGGCTCGTGTATATGAGTGTCCGAGTATCAAAAGCCTTTTTCTTATTCGATGGAGACGGAGAGGGGAAGTTTGGCTTGCTGTAAGGAAGGCTGCAATAGATCCACAGGGCAAGGACTAGTTATCCAATCTGAAGCGGCATTCCGTAATCGACTCGCAGGTGGCTTTCTGCACCATGCAGCCTCCTACTAGCCCATTCGTCAGCGAGGTGTTTTGGAGGTCCGGCAGTTGAGCAACCTTTTTTATGTAATTCCGGAAGAAAGATAGGGAACTGCACTTTTGTGCGGGGAAGAAGACTTATCTCTGGGCTTGATCAGCCATTTTTCATCATCCTCACCCACCCAACCCTCATCCTCCCGAATTCACACCAGAACCGCTACCAAGACGACAATATAGCCACTTCAGCCACAATGTGGTTTCTGAGATTTTATTTTATGACTCCTGTTTTAGTCACCATGGCTCTACTAGTCCTGGGCATGGTGCAAGGCGTAGTCGCAGCGGCCGAAACCGACTCCGAGTTTGCTCTCAATTTATTCTCGGATCTTGCACCGTAAGTGGGATTCTGGTGGGTGGATGTGGCAGACGTTGATTGCATTATTTCCTGTGCGAGGCTAGTGGAGTACATAAAACTAATGTTTTCGGAAAGCATTCTTGCTCTTTTTGGCGAGAATTTTGCCCTACAGTTTCTCAGCGAGAGCTTCTCGTGGGTCGACCATCTTATCTTCGCCATGGTACCTCTCGGTATCATCACGGCCATGTCGGGGGCGATCCGAGTCCAAGGCTTCAGTTGGCTCAAGTCCTTCATTGGGTGCGCCAGAGAGACCCGCGCGACGGCTGAGATTGCGCTCATGTCATCGACATCGGACGAAGTCTGTGAACTATTCAACGGGGAGGGCATTGTTCGGGCCATGGGAAAAGCCAAAATCAAGCAAATCCTCATCTTTCCCAGGCAGTACGACGAAGAGGCGAATACGAATGACAAAAAGCACACGTCGATTAAAAAGCTGTGGTGTTCCGCTCCCGGAGAGGAACCACCGAGACGTCCGCCGGCTGACGGAATCCACGTTATCTCTACGGCTTGTGGATACTTTCCGAGTGCGCAGCGGGAGTCCGCAGAGCCAGATCCCGATCTTCGAGATGGAAAACTGATGAGAGGAAAAGGTAGCTTTCCACCCCCGTGGTTCCCCCGACTTGTGTAACTACACGGCAGGGTCCCCTAACAGCAATGGCAGGCTACAAGAGTTACAGCTATCGACTGTTTACCAAGTTTGTCAAGACTCTTACTCGAGCGGAGAGAAGCAGTCTGAAAAAGTTGGAAGGCAAGACGCTGCTGAATCCCACCGTTCTTTCCGTCAATGCTGCTGAACCTCGGTCGCGAGATGTTGAGAAGGGTAATGTGGAACCTGAACAAAATGACGTCAAGTTAGATGCGGACGACACACACAGCGGACATCCTACTCCTCCTAAAGAGCCGGAAATAGCCAAGGATTTCAGATTCGAAGTCGACGCCCTGAACAATCTCGGACCCCCAAACCTGCAGCTGAACCATGCTCGTCCGTACGATGGCGACCGTTTCTGGATGCTGGTCAAGCTGTTCTCAGCCGCCGTCTTGTCTGTCATTATCCAGTGCGGCTTGATCGCCATTGCGGCTGCCACGGCGTACCATGCCTCGACTCGGCAGGCCGTGGGCTACGATTTCATCGCATACGGGTTTCCCTGTTTTTGTGCTGGCTCGCTCTTGCTGTGCGCCGGGATGATATTGTGTTCCGTCGCCATTGAGCAAAGCACTGTTGAGTATTGCTGGATCAGAACGAAGGAGAAGACGCAGGAGGATAATGGTGCGAGGCTCAGCTCCGAAGATGCGAGCAAATCAGACCCGCGGCTCCTCTGGATTCAAAAGGGTCAGAGCGTTAACGACCAAGTCTTTGACCCATATATCATATTGGAGGGGGCCAGGGAAACAATTGTTACCTCCAGCCGCTGGAAAGACCACGCAGTGGGAGGTGGTGGGGCTGGTATTCCAACCGAAGAGGAGGGGGGTGCCGAAAAGAGCATCTTAGGCTCAGGTGTCCAGAGCGATGGCGATGCGGAGCAAACCCCTGACAAGAACGCATCACCATCAGTGACGTCCGCAGCGCCTCTTTCTAAAAAAAAATTTGTGACATGGTGGAGAACATCTAGGAAATGGCTCGGCAAACAGCTTTGGCAATCGCTCACTCTTCTCGGAGTGCTCTTGTCCGGGAGTGGCTTCGTATGCCAATTCATCGGCCTCCGCGCGCTCCCGTTCCCCCTCGCATTTGCACAGCTCGGGGGGGTGGTCATCATGGCTGTGATCCGAGCCGCCGTTCGCAGCGAGCTGGGGTACTCGTTCAGAAGCTGCGAACCGCTCCCTGGCTACGAGTTGGAGTACTTGGCCATTCAAATCACCTTCAACAGCACCTTCCGCACTCTGAAGAGCCCGCTGGACGCCGAAGGCCGGGCCCTGGCCTTGACAAGGAAGGATGCTTTCAGCCGGTATTGTTGGAGGGTCATTACGGCGGCTCAATCAGAAGAGGTGAGTGAAGGAGGGGAGGGCCATGCCACTACCCCAAAAGGGTCGAATCGGATGACTCGGCCGCCGGGAGACGGGAAGTTATACTTCCAGACTATCGAAGATCTCATCTCAGACGATATCAAAGCAACAACACCCAACCTAGAGACGCCCACCGTAGGAACATCATCCCCTAAGATGGAAGGCCTGCTCAGGAATACAGCGCCTACAGGTGCCGGCCGAAGCCCCGGCGACTCTGCGCATGACACCAGCTGGAGCCATCAGCTGCTTCGAGTTCATTGGAGGTTGCGGTACATTTGTAACTGGGACTCTGTTGGCTCAACGGCCGCCGCCGCTCTCTGCCAGTCCATGAAGTTCGTGTTGGACGAGTTCTTTCCTTCCGATGCCACTCGGCCTGGGAATGGTATCAACATCGCCATCCCCGCCGCCCATAGCCCGCAGTTGTACGCAAAAGGCTCCGATTGCGCTCACGGCACGGCTGCGCAGGACTATGTGGTCGTACGATGCTGGGTCAAGGACGGCAAATGGGCCGTTGAGGAAGGCATCCTTGAGTCTCTCATCTCTTTGTGGATGTCGTACGTAGAGGCCAAGGACCTCGAAGAGCCCGGCCGTTTCCCTGCCGTTGAGGGTAGCGGCCTGGAGCAGATGAGGAAGAAGTACCCGTATCGACGAATACTCGGAGATGACGATGAATACAAAGCTTTGCGCCGAGACCTTTACTGGTGGATTGATGGGTTTCACCAATTACTGCACGCAGGCGCATCTCAAACCGCGGACCAGGCGAGGGTTGTTATTGGCTTCAACGGAGCCCGCAAAGACCGGCACGGCGGGGATAAGCCCAACCCTGGGGTGGTGGACAGCAGCCCCGCCGAGGGCAAAAGAGCCGACGAGATTTCCATCGAGGCAACTCAGGCTTTGCCACTGGTTCTCGCGCAGCATATTTTCACCTGCTTCATGTGGTCCATCGTTGGCTCCTTGGGGCGTGAGTGCTGGCAGAGAGGTGCTTCCTCTTCCCAGAGACAGGTTCAAATCGCCTGGGCAGATGGGCTTGATTGGGGCGAGTTCGAGACGACGTGGTCGGTGCCGACGCTACAGCATCGGCTCCTCACTACGGTGGTCGGACAAATCGAAAGGACGGGGCTCGGAGACAAGACGGAGATCTTGCTATGCATAATCCCCCCGCTGAGTCGGGCAGATGTGCTCCCGAACGAGGCTTACCTGCGACTGCTGCCCAGTCCTAGCCCAAACCAAGGCTGGGCCGAGCTGGCGCGATTCCATGGGCAACTCCTTGAAAAACTGAACGTTGTGACCCGCCCCCGCGAGGAAGAACACCTTTGCTTCGCCCTAGTCACCCGGGCCGTTGACTTTTTGCTCTTAGCCTCCGAACCGTACAATGGCTGCGTCCCAATACGAGTCGAGCTCGTCGAAGAACTCAGGGGCATCATTAAGTCGCTTCTCACTCGGTACTCCGCTGTGCTGCTGAGCTTGTTTCCGGTGTATCAGCTCCAGCAGCGTTTAGGGCCTTTGCATGCTGCCCTAGACAAATACATGCCCGAGGATATTTCCGACTTGGTTGCGGAGCTACCGACGCTAAATGACGAGGATTTTGAGGACGCGGACGATGATGACATCTCTACCGCCGATGCCGTACTCCAAATCATTCTTCAACACAAAGAGCTTGTCGGTAAAGACGGAGAGCCTGCGAATTTTGAGGGGCGGACCTCACAGTTGGAGCGACTGAAGGAGGCTACCAGAATTCTATCCGAGGACGGGAGCTTGAGGTGGAAGAAGCCTGAGGTCTTCACCTCACAGGAGGCGATTCCTAATGTGGTGCGCAGTAAGCTAGCCATCAGCGACGCGCATGCCTCGGTTTGGGTTGCCATGTCGGAGGATCAAGTACAACCCAGGTCCGAAGTGACCGATGACGAAAAGCCTGAAGCGACTGATGACGAAGAGTCTGAAGCAACAGACGACGAAGAGCTCGATAATGATAAGATTGATGTCGAACAAGATGCTGGTATGTTTCCCACCCCGTTGGTGCATGCCATGTGCCAAGCAAAGACCTCAGCTGACAAGATCTCCTAGCTCAGCAAGATATATTCGGTTGGACGCCCCTTCACTACGCCAGCCTGGGAAGCTACGACAAAGTTTTCAAACCGAGGCTCCGAGCTTTCAAGCGGCAAGGGAAGAAGGACCGGCGCATCCCAAAGAAGGACCGGCGTATCCCAAAGCTGAAGGACAGACTCGGACGGAGTCCCATTCACGTCGCCGCGCAGGCCAAAGACAAATCCGCACTCAAAAGGCTCCTCAGCGAGACCGAAAATCCGGACGAGGTGATTCAGTGGGGCGGCACCGACGGCATGACCCCGCTTCACCTAGCGATCAAGACGCAGTGCTTGAAGTGTATGCAGCATCTTCTCGACTTCTACCGGGGGAAGCTGCCGAAGAGCCGGTTCGAAAACGATAAGGGTACGCGCCCCAAAGCCCCTACCGAGACCGACATATGGGGCAGACAGGCATTGCACATTGCCATTGGTAACGCAAACCTGAAGATCTGCAAGGCCCTGATCAACTCGGTTGATACCTTGCCAGACCGCCCCGACTACTTTAACCGAACACCATTAGACTATGTATTTGCCGAGTCGAACCGCGATGTGGTCTTCGTCAAGACGCGATCAAGCCTCCTCAGCGCCATGCTAGACAAGATGAACCCCGACAGCTTGGTGACGAAGCTCAGCGACGGGAGCACACTCGCGCACCGCGCTGTGACCGAGAACGACCTTGAAGCGGTCAAGAAAATTACCGAGAACAAAGCGGTCCTTCTGGTCAAAGATTCTCAGGGAAGATCACTCTTACACATCGCCGCCATGTCAGCGAAGTCCAACAGCATCGTGAAACATCTTGTTGACAACGGGACCAGGTTGGAAGACAAAGATGCGATAGGGCGGACGCCTCTCATGATGGCTTGTGCATACTCTGCCGTTGGTGCTGCTGAGATCATCCTTGCCAGGACCGGAAATGTGAGGGATGAAGAGAAGGAGTTGCTTCTTGCACTTGCCAATCAGAATACAACTATAAGCTTATTGCTATTCCATTTCAGCACGGATGAGAAGTCTAGCCGAAGCTTCCTCAACTTTGTTTTCGAGAATCCGGCCTGGAGAGACGTCAACGTGCGGCTGCCGAAGCTCTTCACTGGCCATTTCCAATGGACCATAGAGACAGCCCCACTGGATTTGGCGCGACTTCGGTGTCTCGGAAGCATTGAAGCTATGCAGGGATACTTGAAGGGGGCAATAGGTGCCTTCCAGGGCAATGAGGAGCAGTTGGTCACCTTTGTCAAGCATCTCGGTCATTTTGAACTGGCAGTTCTCGCTCGACTGGACATGGATGACTTGCGACAAAAGTTGGAAGCGACACTTCAAGACCACTGGCCCAATTTGATCCAGCCCAAGCTCACTAATCCGGATATGGACGGTTGGAGTATTGCAAGTTGGCTTACGAGATGGCGGGTGCGGCCTCCATCTCTTCCAGCGTGGGCAGCTGAGCTTCATACCAGAACAGAGAAAATCACCTCGAGCGAATCGTCATTTCGAATTCCTGACGAGTGCTCGGGCGACATCGAGTATACAGTCAGCAATGAAATGCTAGGTACCGTATCACCCGACATGTCATTCGGGGCCGAGCTCTCGCTAACCCCTTCATTTAGATGTGATAACCTACGAGATCGCTAATAAGAGAACTGAGGACATTTGCCTACGAACATCACACCCATTTCTACCAAATGCTCAAACTTCGAAGTTAACGGTCGAAATCCTGAGTTGTAGTGGGTAGGTGGAAAGCTTCCTATTCCTGCTAAGTTATCATTTACCAATTTGGCTCACTTCTAAACCACGTAGGTACTTCGCCTTTGGGCTCTGCGGAGAGCGAATGCAGAGTGGCAATTTTTCTGGGTTATTTTACGGATCTTGGGGGTATGACAAGGACGGTGACATCCTGTGCAACGACACGAAATCCGGCTATCTCGTTGCCTTACCTATCGATGTGAAGGATTCTTCCTCGCGACCTGGAATTCGGGAGGGACCCGAGCTTGTGAGTGGCGCCGAGCTGGAAATTAGTATAACCTCGGATGGCGAAAGCGTGAAGTGTTTCAAGAATGGCAAGGAGCTTAGGGTTGGTATGCAACTTGTTCTCCCACCCACCGACCACTACGAAAGAAGAACTAACGGCCATCTAGCGGCGGACGAAAAAGGAGGCGCAGGTTGGTCTGGGTATTTCAAATTCGGGAAAATTTACCCTTGTGTAAGTCTTGGGAGAGGAGCTCGAGCAACGTTCAAGATGACTATAAAATCAGTTCCCGAGCCTACATAGGCAAGAGCTGGACGAAACACGATTACAGCTGGGGCAACGGATCGTTCAAGGGTCTATCATTACCGAGCTAGAGTAAGGTAATGAGGTCTATTTAGCAGCATCCTATTCATAAAAGTCAGGCAAAATGTTGTTTAGCAAAATCTTCTAAGAGAGCGACCCCAAGCGTTTAACAATAGCCTGGTAGTCTGCGACGAATCCGGGTAACGAAATTTCCTTTTTCGCTCGAAATCCTGAACTGGGATGAGCTTGGGTGAGCTGTGGCTGATTTGTCCTGAGCTTTCCTTGATTCTTTCCTAAGCTAGGGAACCCTATACGCGGCTGCTGTATAAGCCGTGCCGGAGTCAAAGAGCGGCTTTATCACTGGGTCCCCGAGGATCAGCACCGCGATGGTCTCATGCATACTTACGGGGCCATCTCCAACCGCTGTTATGTGCGAAAAATCTGGGCGCACGAAGTTTCCTATTTCGTATCTCGACCACATGACGTGGCTCGAAGACAGCCCAAGGGCAGAGAGCATCCTGGGGGTTGGTGTATGTGTAAAGCAGTGTGGGGTGAGCTAACAAAGGTATTCAGTTCCACCAGATAAGTCTAGCGTTCAGTCCATGGGCATCATAACTGGTAGGTGGCACCACCAGTCCCCATGTTAAGCTGTCGGAACATCAGCCTTTTGTCTCCGTCTAGTCGTGATACGTGTTAACTGTGATTTAAGCTAGCAAGTCAATCATTCTTTGCCAAAAATTAACGGTGTGCCGCCTATGGAGGAGGTGTGCCTTTCTCCTGGCAAGCTAACAGTTCCTCTGCCATGCCCCGGGTCCATGGGTTATCATGGCCGTATACTCGAGCACATATCTCCAGCATCTCCTTGAGTAGCTCCTCGGCCTCTTGCAACCTCCCTCCATTATATCGATTTCGGGATCCCCTACAAGTCCATCGCTTACGATATTCCGTCGCACCAGTTTTACTCGCAGGCTCAAACTTGCGAGTGGTGCCAACTCCTCAGCAACGAGCTAAAAGCACCTCGTTCTGACCGGGACGGCGGCAAAGATCCGCTTCGGCTCCGCGACCTTGAGTCAACCCAAGAACGGATCACAAACATAGGCATCACGATCCGTTTTCTAAAAAGCCAGAATATCCGTCCCGAAAAGTTGGCCATCATCAGGATTGATTGCCTTGCAAGCACCGGTGGTGGCTTCACCCATTTCACTCTCCGGCTTGGCGCTGCGGCTCGCCCAGGTGGACCCGCCAGTGAGGTTTTCGCATCACCTGGCCCCCCCGACCCCGCGTTTTCTGAACATGCAGGCGGATTCAGCGCCGACCTGGCACGGAAATGGCTTTCTGACTGTACCCAGCACCATTCGCTCTGCAGTCCCAACACTGCTGTCGAGCTGCCCACCAGGTTGCTCCGCCTCTTTGATGTGGAGGATGGCTCCACGCGCGTCGTGCTGCGAGCAACGGTCCCAGGCGAGCGGGGGTCGTACGCATGTCTGTCCTACTCGTGGGGTACACGGCGGGGTCTGCAGGACGAATTTGCACGGCTCGGGCGCCGTCTCTCCACGGACAGCTTGCCGCTTGATAGTCTCCCGCCGGCATTTCGAGACGCAGTACGAGTATGCCGAGGGCTGGGTCTGCAGGATCTGTGGGCCGATACGTTGTGCATCCAGCAGGGCGATGAAGCGGGCAAATCAAGGGAGCTTCGCGCCATGCACCTCTACTACGGCAATGCTCAGCTTGTAATCCAGCCATCAGGCACGACCTCGGTGGATGAGGGGTTTCTTGGGAGCAGTCGACTTCCCAAGCTCGCGCAGTGGCTGTACTCAGACCCTAATATATTATCCCGTCAAGAGGAGACGCCCAAAGACAACACTGGGCCTCATATAGACATCGGATTCATCAAGGTTTCTTTCGTTTCGTTTCCCCAAGGTTCGGATTATCAGAACCACGTGGAAACGGATGAGATTATTCTGCATGAGCTCCGAGATCCTTCCTGGTATTACAGCTGGCGGGATGAGGCTGCGGCTTCGAGGGGATGGATTCTTCAGGAGGAGTTACTTTGCAACAGAATCCTGACCTTTCCATCTACCGGGGGCATGACGTTCCGATGCATACGCAGCGACGACATGCTGACCGACGGGAACGTTTTTTGTCACCCCGACCACAATCAGCCTCTGACCTTCCCAAAGCGAAGGATGTGGAACGACTCCGGACCAGATTCACTGGGCCTACAACTACTCTCGGACCATCTCAAAGGCATGCTCCAACAGGCGAGAAGACTGGTAGCTGCTGGGACGAATCATGCTCTGGTATCAGTGTCTGGCACAGCCGCCGCACTCCATCTCAACCACAACTTTAGCGAGCATCTTGTAGTCCCGGAGAACGGCTTCATCATTGCGCCGGTATACAGCGAGGCGGCCAGCAGCGAAACCCAGGAAAGCGCAACCTTTCCATCCGCATCCCCGGCACGAAGCGTCTCCCCATACACAGCCCTCCTTATCCTCCCACCTCTCGGGCCATCCGAACCGCCCCGCAGCCTCCCCATCTACACCGACCCGCCCCCGAACACCATTACGCCCGCTGGCACCAACCGGGCCTGGCTGCACACCGTAGACAACTACTGTCGCCGCAGACTCACCAACCCCAGCGATAAGATGCCCGCCATTGCAGCGCTCGCGAGAGAGTACTCTGCGTGCTACGGAGATGGACTGGGACGCTACCTTGTGGGGGCCTGGGAGGCTTTTCTAGCCGACGGGCTGTGCTGAAAAGTCCCTCCGGCTCGGATATCGCCGCGCCCGCGCCCGACAGGCAGCCAGCTGGCCCCTTCTTGGTCCTGGGCTGCGGTGGACGGAGCATGCTTCGGTGATACGAGCGGAACTGATGAGGAGGAATATGATTTGAACTCGGAGTCGATTGAGATTAACATTAAGAAAGTGAGACTTGTTCTTGATCCTGCGGCGGAGGGGGAGGAGCCGTCAGAATACGAAGCTGTGGGAGAAGGAGTCCTTCAGATGGAAGGGAGACTCCTCGATTGCAATTGGCTCAAGGTTCCCGCATTTGGCGGTGGACATCACTTTGTTTTGGCAGAGGAGAGGAGCGGAGAGCCTGTGGGGACATGGAATCGAAGCTCTGGTATAAACTAAAGTGAAGACAGATTGCAGGCCTGAGGCTGATGGAGGTTATGTGCAAGTGACCAATCGAGGCTAATAACTCGGAGAATTGTTACAGTACGTTGCGTGGCTTGAGCTGTAGATACAGAGCAGCAACAGTGCAGCCGCTTAACTGCATAACGTTCTACTTTTAGTAATGTACTGATATAGCTTGTCACAGAGGAGCTAGCAGCTCGAGGATCTCGAACACTTTACAAGGTATAGGGTACGCACTGCAGATTTCAGATGTTATATCTCAACAGTTTTAAATTGCATCTAAGGTTTATATAAAGCGACAATTGTAATGTGATTTCAAGTAGCTATATACATAAGCTATTGCAGTATTGCAGCAAATTGGTAGAAAGAATGATATTAATTTAATGAGTGGAAAAAGAGAGCTTCTTGGTGTTCTATTAATGCAGCGATTCTGAGAGCGTAAGCCAAGGGACAGGTGCTCCCTTTATTGTTGTCTCAGAGGATGGAATTAATCGGTATAGCTATTGGAGTAGAAGGGAGGAAAAATTGAAACTATCGTAAGTGCTGGATTCTGTGACACACTCCCTAGGTCTTAGTGTTTTAGCATTAAAGCTTGTTTTCCTCCTCTTACGGAATTCTTTCGATCGGCTGAATATCTACTATATTAAGCATATTCCTAAATCGCTTGAATTTCTAGCGAGGTAAATTCTTTATAAATCCATCAGCTCATATACTGCGTTATGGAGCGGTCGTCAATAAGCGTATAGTTGCTGCACATTGGATGGGTCGGTTAGTGGAAGCAAAAGTTCATGTGTATAGGCCGTATATCAAGGTGTGCCTTACCTCGGACAGCAGATAGCGGCGGACAGGTTAGGTCCAATTCGACCCCTTGATGATTTCGTATAGCCGTTAGGACACACACCGGGCGAGTAACACTAGTAGCGTCCCACTGTACACCCCTTGGGGAGACAGTTGGAGCTGTTACCGGTGTACATCCATGAATGAAGCCAGCAGCCTTCGTGCCATGCATCGCTGTTCACACGGCGAGTAACGCAAGAGGAAGGAGGTGTAAAGCTTGTGGTTAGCGGGGCCAAATTGCTAGCACCATTAGAAGTAGATGTCGGGTTCGCCATGTTAAAAGCGCCTTGGAAACCTGTCCACCCAAATCAGCACCGACTCTAGAGAGAGGCTTCAATACCTACCTAGGTGTCTAAACCAACCCACTGAAATTGCACTGGATAAGTACCTAGGTTGGGACGATGTTAGTACTTGGAGGGTGAGGCTTCCTCCGGAATGGTCAAAAATCTTCAACTAAGTCCGAAGAGGAACATACAACGGGACTCAGCTGACGCACAATAATGCATCAAGCTCCCAAAATCTGCCAGCAATGCCTTACCCCCGCGACCTGTGGAGCATCTCCTGAACTTAAAACCCTATCAGATCACTCGGAGTTAGGACTGGGACGCCTTGCGAGGGGAACCAGCCTGGGAAAATCACACGGCTCCATTTGGTATTCGCGTCTGTGAGTTGCCTGTTTTGCCCAGATATAGCGAGCTGAATGTAAGCCATCGGCGCCCACCAGCGCCACATACCTCCGTTAGTGGATGAAGTAACCTCGCACCAAACTTGTCATTCCGATTGATCACCCACATGAGTCATAAAACAAACAGGGCTTCATTTGCATTTTGCCGCTATTTATTCGCACGATAGTACTCGAGCGCTCCGAGAGGCACGATTCCGACATGGTCAAAAGGTTGAGTGGTCCTGGCAACCTGCCTTCCCAAACTCACCTACGGCATCCTGGAGAAGTATCAAGAAAGCTTGAGACACCAGAGACCAAAAAGACTCGTGTCCAATTCTAGGTACTTGCAGTTATGGCAGCGCAGCTGACTTCGAACGATGACGATCTACCCATCGCCTCTAAAAACGGAACCGATCAGATCACCGTTACCAACGAGGACGATCAGCGCAACGAAGCTGCATCGACGACACAATCACAACCATCGGACGGCACATCAAGCTCGAAACCACCGTAATGGCAGCCGTTCTACCGAATTGACTCGAATTATCCGGTTTTACTCGGTGAACGTGCACGCTCACGAGCCACGAGCAGCCACTGCTCTAGCTACCTGCCGTCTTCTGAAGAAGGCCTAGTCGATTTCTCAAAGGGGGTT
>Ga0247758_1000161_pt1 | contig 55648 bp, 59 predicted proteins | sample UWRJL156409C4_FD_180950 | JGI IMG/M metagenome (GOLD analysis project Ga0247758, IMG submission 180950) | Plant litter microbial communities from Arlington Agricultural Research Station in Wisconsin, United States - UWRJ-L156-409C-4 | ecosystem: Environmental > Terrestrial > Plant litter >... | reverse complement strand
TTGGCTTGGAAATCCGCATCCTCTCGGCATGATGGTGACAAACTACCTCGAGGGGCCAAGTAAACAGTAGACACCATCATACGCACTGTCACCGTGGACTATCATCACATCCGAGATGCGTGCGCCGTATTCTTTTATTCCCCGCCTTCTATTCTAGGTGCTGATGCCCATTCGCCATTGCCTGTCTCTGCGATCATACGATGACATCCTCGGCGCTTAGTTGGGTGGAGAACGAGCTCATCGCGGCCGATTCCGAGGCTCAAACGAACTCCCCGAGGCTCAACAACAGAAGCAGCAGTGCATATGCATACGCCTAGCTCTAAATGATAGGTCTGTCGATTAGCCGCCCGCCACTCTAGTGTCGTGACGATAGCTGCACCCTGTGCGTGAAGAAAGGATGCCGGAGTGCTTCCGAAGCCGTGAGCCGCTTGTCGGGATTGAGCGTCAAACAGCGCTCCAAGAGGTCCACAAAGTGGTTGAGCTCCCTGGTCTCTGCATCGTTTAGGTCGCTCGATGCGGCCAGAACGCGGGTCCGCAGATCCCGCGTTGGCTTGACCACCGCTAAGGTTCTGACTGTGGTCTGGAGAAGGGCGAGGTTGGTCAGTCATCGATCTAACGTGCGTCTGGGAGTATATTTGGATCTGGGGGAAATAGAAGGAGTGAATGGAATCAAGATGGAAGCGAGGCGTTGGACCTGCAACCTGTGAAGACTGCCCCATTGGCTCCGAGGCGCGCGGTTCACGAAGCTCTCTGGCCCTTCCCGGGGCCACTCCCTCATGCACGCCGGAGGATTACCATCGAGACCGACATGGCGACAGGTAGGCCTCAAGCGCAGGATGCAAGCAGGCGTGAGGCACTGGGTCCATCGCCGCTGGGCCCATGGAATAGGGGTAGGTCCCGCAGGCCTGTTGGCTCGGGCCATGCGGCCGCGGGGAACCCAGCCGCGCCGCTGGCGCTTAGAGGGGACATAGCCGACACTTGCCAGCCAAAAAAAGAAGCGCGCGCAGGGCAATCCGTATTAATAGAAACAAACCACCATGGAAGGAAGAAAGGGTTGGGGTTTTGTGTGTCGATGGGATCAAATGCGTGCGTGTGGTTGAATCGATCTCTAAACTTACCTTTCCGTAAACCTTGTCCCGCTCAACGCTCAAGAAGTTGCCGAGTTCGTCGAAATGCAGACCCGCCAGCTGTCCCCGCCGATATAGCTTTTGGCTCAACTTGCCGCGAATCTCCATAATGTTTTTCAACATCTGGTTATTACTGTCGCCCGTAAATAGAATCTTACCCGTATAGAGCTCATACAGCGTGCAGCCAATGGACCACATGTCGACTGCGTAGTCATACGGAAGACCCAAGATAATCTCCGGGGCACGGTAGAATCTACTGACGAGATACGGCGTAATTTCTGTCGAGGCTGTTGCCGCATCAGATCGGTCAATGGCTGTGCCCAGGTCGCAGATCTTGAGCAGGTTGCGTGCTTCATTCACCTGTTCGACACTGTCAGCGATCCTGGTATCTTCATCTATCCGAGAAAAGGGGGCTTACTAGAATGTTGTCGGGCTTCAAGTCCGCGTGGATGATGCTGCATTTCCGCATGTGGCCCAGCGCAAGGAATATCTGGTAAGCATATGCCCTCGTTGCGTTGAGGTTGATGCCGACGTTGTTTCCAAACTTCTTGAGGACCTCTCGAAGATTCAGGCTTAGGTTTTCGAACACCATGCACAAGTGCCCCTTGTACTCGAAAGCCCTCTCAAACTTGATGAGGTGTTTTTTGTTCTCGGGGTCAGCGGCGTTCAGCTTCTGCAGAATGGCGATCTCAGTATAGCCGCCCTTCCTTAGCGCATCGTTGTTCCGCATGATCTTGATGGCAACCGTCTCCTTGGTCGTGATATCGAAAGCGCGAGCTACGCCCGAGAACATACCCCGGCCGAGTGCCGTTGAGATCTGATATCGCCCATCCAGGACTTCACCAGGCCTGATCTTGTAGTAACCGTCCTTGTCATCGCCGTCTACGTTACCTCCACCGCCGGCGCCAGCTTGGGGCGCCAAACCGTCTTGGGCAGAGACAACCTTGGACGCTGCGGGAGCCAAGTTGTCGTCAAAGTCGTCCGCGAACATGTCGAAGTCATCATCTTCGACGGCATTCTTTTTCGAAGGCGTATCGGGCTTCTCTGGTACAACCTCGGCTGCCGCCGCCTGGGAGGGACGGCGGGTCTCACCGTGCAAGCCTACATTGCCGTACCGCATCTCGTCGCGACGTTCGTCTTCTCTCATATCGGCAGTCGGGTCGTAATCGGCGGCCGAAGGCCCGTCCACATCGTCGGCCTCGGTGCCACCGTGCGTCTTGACGAGATCCTGATCATCAGCAAAGTTAAGGGCAGCCGGTGACATTGCGTACTGAACACGAGACGGTGACAGCGCGGGTGTCGAAGGAGCATCTGAATCACTGGTCAACAAGAGTCGAAATCAAAAGAAGGTAATTCTTACTAGAGTTAGGGGTATTGACATCCGTCTTCTGAGGAGCCGGGGTCGTCTGCCGAGTCGAACCTGGTGTCGAAGAATATGTCTCCGTACCCTGTAAGGCTTGTATCGAGGGAACCAAGGCGCCGTTGGCAGCAGCCCGCTTCATCGCCGCCTCCCTTGCGCGTCTGCGTCGCTGAATCTCAGCTTCTTGCGCCGCCTCCTCATCCATAGCAGCGGATGGGTCCCAATCCACTTCAGGCTCGGTTTGGCCGTTCTGTGGGGCATCTCGCGGGTTTGCGCTGGAAACGATCAGTATGGACAAGACAGCTGTAGGTGGCACAGAAACTTACCCAGACCGTGAAATAGCAAGCCCATTGATTCCTCGCTCAACCGTAGCACCTTGATCAGATTTAGCATCTCGCTTTGGAAGATTAGAAGCGTCCACCGGAGCAGCCCGCTTGGACATAAAGTCATCTCGTGAACGTCTCTCGACTTGGGCACTGTACTTGTTTTCCCCTTGGGACTGATCCGGGCCGTAGCGGCCTCTGTCTCGCCTCCCTCTGTCGCGTCTGTCGTGAGGAGAGCGACTGCGGTGGCGAGGGCGCTTGTCTGCATAGCCATTTGTGCTTCGGTCATAATCGGGATCGCGGTTGCGCTGCTGGTCGGAGCGATGGTTGGCGGAGGGCCGGGATGGCGGGCCGTCATCTCGGTGTCCGGAGTACGAGTGCGAACGGTCATCGCCGGCATGGTGGGATCCGCGCGAGATAGGGCGGTCTAGGTCGCGACCATGTCGGCGATCATCACGAGGGCTTTCCTCGTAGTGCACCCGAAAGTGCCGGGGGTCTCGTCTGTCGTGGCTGTCGCGGTTGTCGCGGTCGTCGCGCGGCCGCTTCCAGCCGCGGGGCGATCGACTTCGGCGGCCGTAGCCCTCTCCCGAGTGCCTCGAGCGCACATCATCCTCGGGTGTTTGCGAAACTCTGCCTCGATGTCTGCCGGCTCGGTCAACATCACCGCTTTCTTCAGAGCGAGGCAGGGGAGGTGCCTCTACGATTTCCCCCTCATCCGCACTGTCAGCCGGCGATGCCATGCTGATGCCCTCCTCTTGCTCGGTGTAGAAACCGCAAGCGTGCGCTGTTGTGATTTGCGGTGGAAGCTACTGCTGTCGCTGCTGCTGCCTTTGCCGCCGCCTTGAGAGCCCAGTGAAGTGTCAGCAAAGTTCCGGAAAAGTACTCTAAGTGGAGAGCTGAACCCGACCGTTCAGGCGACCCAGTGTTCTTGGGACATGAAGCGATAGTAAACCAACAGAGAAGAGAAGGATGTGATGCCCTGGTTTGGGTCGTTATGTTGCTTGCTTTCCTTGAAGGCTTGAAGAGGGTCTGTGATGCAAGTCATCGCCCACCGGCCTTGGAACCTTGAACCTGGCAGGGATCTGGCGCTCGGGCTATACACGCGAAACAGACCCGATCCGAGGTTTTGCCGTTCCACCGCCTCCGGATCCTTATCGATTCTGGGCTGATTCCTGAATCGCGGGGCACTGGCCGCGAGCGAACTTCCATTGTGCCTCGTCGTCACATTCATCCCAGCCAGCCATCATCAGCATCATTTTATCTACGTTCAACACTTGCAAAACAAAATAAAAAATGGGTGGACAAGGCAGAGACGGTACGAAATAGCCCGCTATTCAAGATTTCGTATGCGCTAACCTCCAACAGGTGGCAAGGCCAAGCCCTTGAAGGTGGATGAGACCCCCCATGGACGTCCGAATGCGCCAACGGGACTGACGAAAGTGCGGTATTAGGCCCCCAAGAAGGAGAAGAAGGAGTTGGACGAGGAAGACAAGGCCTTCCTTGAGAAGAAGAGAGCTGGTAGGAGCAGCCGACGACGGCATCAGCAACCTCTGCTGACATCCGACAGATGAGAAGGCCAAGAAGGACCTCGCGGCTAAGGCCGGAGGCAAGGGCCCATTGGTAAGTCTACTCCGATCAACATCTCGATATTTGCACCATAACTAACACCAAACCTCTAGAACACCGGCGCCCAGGTACGAACAGATCTCAATACCCTCCCGCCCAGTGACAACCCAACCCCACCAAGGCATTCTAACTCGTAAAACCAGGGCATCAAGAAGTCCGGCAAGAAGTAAAGGAACATGGCACAAGGCGTTAGGATTCACTGCATACGGGGTTGGTTCGGAAGGCGAGGCGCATAAACAAGGAGCTGGGGATACGTATTTATGCGGGCGGGACTGTTTTGCGCATTTCTCGTGGTTCTGCAGATTTCATCCCACCGCTTGACGAATTGATAACCCCTTCATCTCATCTGCTACGCACCCATCTTTGCCCTCCGTTCTTGAGATTCAGAGCCCCTACGCAGTAGAGATGAACTTTTCTTTTAAGCCGCAAAGACAAGTCCAAAACAAAGCCAACAGGCCTCCCTTCCCTACCTTAGCCTCCCACTACGCGCGGCAGAAAAAAAGACCTCAACCCCACACCAGACCCCATCCATAGCGCCGTATTCCACACCACAATTTCAACAAATCGGATATGGTGTAATGGTTAACATCGCTGACTCTCATCACTGAGCGTCTCAGCAGCTCGGGGTTCGATTCCCCGTTTCCGAGTTCCAGGCCCGACCCAAACTACTGTGGATGGCAACATCCACACATCTTCCGTAGTATAGTGGTTAGTATATGAGCTTGTCAACTTCAATGAAGAAGACTTCGCTCGGGACCCGGGTTCAATTCCCGGCGGGAGAGACCATATAGTCGCCTGTCTTTTTGCTAGCGTGCACCTTTCTTTTTCTCTCTGACGAAAAGATGCTCTGCAATAATCTCGGATGGAGATACCAAAACACGTCGATGACGACACTTGATTCTTACAGTACGTGTGTATATTTTTGAACATATATATGTGGCGGGACCGCAAGTCCCAGCCCAGCGGTATTACAATGAGCTAGTGATGCTGTTCTCTATGTAAGAGTCGTTTCGTAAGCCCTGGCAACCTTCTTGCCAATGACGGGCGACCTCCAATCAACGCCAAACGATGCGAGGTAAATGCAAATACCATCTCTGAATCCAAGCAATGCCAATACATATCCTAATCATGAGCTGCCGTCCCTCTTGACCTCCAAAAGAACACCCGTCGCTTGCTGGATCCCCAGCTGTTCTTCAGCGACCGAAGCTTCTAGTTCCCGCCCCATCCGTTACTAACGTTGCGTGTTGCCGCTCCCGGCGTCCTACTTCTAGTTTCCCTCCCTTGACCCCCTCTAAAGTAATCATATTGAGCTGGGTCTTGCGTCTGAGCGGTAAGTGGAGGCGAAGATACCGTCTCTGCATCTGCCTGCGGAAGACCACCGTAGCCGTATGGTCCACCGCCAAGCATCCCCGGGGCTTGGGGATTCCCGAGACCCAGCCCCATGCCGCGAGCCGGGCCCTCGTCAATGCTCATATCCCTCGACCCTCCAGGCGTATTAGGTCTATACATGGATGATGACATCCCAGCTGCGTTGTGGACTAGGTTGCTCTCGCTTTCATTGCCTTGGGCATAGAAAGGACTGCGGGTGCGGTTCGGCCCATCAAAGGGCGCCGGCGTCATAGACGGTGGTGTATACGCTGAACCTGCGTAAGCAGTTTGCTGCTGGGGTGGTGGCATGTATCCGTGGGGGTATGTCGTCCCCGGCGGAGTGTCCAGCTGCGGAGACCTGACCCGGCGACCATGTCCAAAACCCATCCCACCCACTGGTGTGCCTGGTCGTGAGCCACTATCAGATCCTAATCCACCTCCGATTGTGCCTGGCGTGCCAGTTCGAACAATGTCAGACGGTCTCCCAAACAGCTCCCCAGCTCCATGGTCGGCCGCGAACTCGTCACGGTTCTTGTAAAACTCAAAATCTAGTCGATTCTCGGGGACTACCTCGAATCCTGGTACGGCAGACGAAACTTTCCCGGTTTTGCCAGACGCCATATTGTCCATGGCGTAGGTGTCGCTGTAACCGCTAACAGACATGGTGTCTCCCAAATCTCGCCCATCGGATAGTCGTCCCTGGTAGATACTCGCAAGAATGTTCTGCGCCCTCGCGTGGACCATGGGTGTGATCAACGGCTTGTAGAGAGCTGGGTGTCCGAATCGAGCCGCAAGCCGATCATTCCGCATGCTCTCCTCCTTGACGTTCATGCCGGCTTCTGCGTGGTTGCGCTTGACGTTCCGCGTCGAATAGAAGTGGACCCTGTCGTCAAACGCCTTGGAGCAGTAGATTTTGAAGGCAATGAGAAGAAACGGGAGAGGGGCAACGGCGTAAGCCTGGTAATGGGTCCCCGTCCCACGAACCCAGACAACGAGGAAGACAACCAAATCGGCCAACATTGCTCCGAACACAAATCGGTTGAATAGAACACGCCAAAACATGCCTCCGCTCTCAGTCTTGGTCACAAAGACGTAGAGCAGCAGGTATTTCCTCAGCACCACATCGATGCAAAAATAGAGCGCCGCTGCAGGGAGGACCAGTGGCTGGACAGGTGCGTAACAAAGAGCCACGGTCGCGTAAAAGAGGAAATAGTTGTAATAGCTGGCATAGTCGAAGGGCGGCGGCGCGGTGAGTTCGATCAGCTCACGGGGCGTAGGGCTGGAGAACTTGCGCATGAAGAAGCTGTAGATAAGGGGCCAGAGCTGAGCGAGGTCAATCGCCGCGCCAAGCTGCCTTTGCAGCATCCAAGTAACCCAGAAGGGGGAGACGGAGCAGAGCGAGAGGAAGACGGTTTGACCAAAATTCTGCTTGAGGATGGCTTGCCACGCATCCGTACCCTCGGTGGTCCTCTGTACAACCCCCGACACGAAACTCCATATGGCGCTAAACATGGAGAACACGAAGAGGTTGTTGAAGACGAAGAAGGCGTAGAGTTTCGCGACGACGTGTCGTTCTCGCCCGGATTTCGTCTGGTCACCTGCCTTGATCGCCATGCGCCGAAACACGATTGGCAACAGGAGATAGATGAGAGACGTGAGCGCCGGAGACGCAATACCTTGCACGATGGACCAGAAGGCGTAATCCTTCGTCAGCGACAGCTGGAAAGCAGGCCAGACATGCCCAAGATTGGCCAGGTTCACAAGGAAAATGGCTATCATGGCGTTCGGCGCAATCCACAGCATGGTGAGAATGGTGATCCAGAGGTTGTTCCACAGCCTCCTGGTTCTGCGCGTAGCTGAGCTCAGAGGCATGTTGTCCCAGATGATGTCGTTGGGCCTCGGCGCAAGGGTCACCGTGGCACCACTGACCTTCTTGTTGCGACAGGTGTAAGCAATGGAGTGCGCTTCCGTGATGTCAGCATACGATGCAAAGCCGTAGCCCATTGTGCTTCTCTTGTCCACTCTTTGCCGGATTTCCTTGATCTCGATCTCTAATACCTTGATGCGCTGGGTCAGGTATTCAATGGCGTCGACTTTTTGGCCGCTTGGGTACGTCGAGTACGACGGATCCTTCTTGGACGGCAGGCATGTTGGCCTCGCTGGCGGCAAGTGATTAGGGTCTTTCAGGTAGATCGCCAGCACCTTTTCCAGTTTCCGGACCGTCTTGCCGTGCTCGTCAATGAGCTCGGGTAGAACCTTCACATCTCGGGCGATCGCAGTCCTAGAAAACGACGAGTTTGGCGCAACGCCATCAATGAGCCTGGCAATGCCCTCGTCAGTGGAGAGATTCTTCGGCATGTCGAACAACTAGCACATTGTCAGCAATTGACCAACAATCACCCCGACATGGGCGAACCTACCATCAAGGTACGAGCGTGAAGGCTCTGCTGGTATTCGTCACTCTCGAAATATTGCCGCCTCAAGTGGAGGATCTTCCTATAGTTCCACCAGAGAAATCCGGCCGCGATGATGTTGAAGAGCCAGGCCACAACCACAGTGGCCCAGTGAGCTTCGCCAAACACATTGGAAGGCCCGATCCTCGACAGCTCAGACGCATTCTCGAAGTAGACGCCTTGTGTGAGGTTGACCGGAATCAAGATGGCGCAGCCGAGAACAGACATGATCACAAACATGTTTCGCAACATCCTTGTAAATCGCATGAAAACCGTGGCGTCCATCCCAACAAGGTTCACCAGCTCCTGTTCGGAGGTCGACCATAGCGGCGTGATCCACGCAAAGAAGCCCTTTCCTAGCGGTGGCGGTGCGTGCTTTTCGTCGGCATGTTTGAGTTTTGGCGCATATACAACCGAGTTGTATGGTCGAACGAAGGAGAAGCAGAGGGCGATGGCGGCTGTGATGCCGAGGGACGAGGCCAAGGCGGCGTACACGGAGCTTTGTTGAAGCTGTCAACCGACAGGTCAGTGTGTGTCTTAAAGTTTGGCGCAACCCTCGGACAGTGCATACCTGGGAGGAAAAGGGATCCTGGAGCAACTTGAGGAACTCGCTGGTGGTATCAGGCGCGTCCCTCGGCCATAGAATCCGCGTTGGATCCATATCTGCTTTGAGGTCTCTGGGAATCGGCCCGCTTGGGGCAAGTATTGAAAGGCGTAGTCAGAAGTGCGAGATGAATTCGAGAGGGCGAACCGCTTCCATGCGGTTTAACAACGTAGAGGTCCCGTCCAGAGCAGGCCTCGGATCGTCAGGAACAAGGCGGACTCGTGGGATCAAAGGCGGGGAGGTGTTGCTAAATTCAGATGAAAGGCGTCTGGAGACTAACAAACGCACTTCGGCAGCGGACAATGAATGCACAAAGACTGTAAATGCGCGTGCCCGTCCAGGTAGATCGTGGAGCAGAGGACGATCGGATGGAGTGACGTAGGACTGAATGCCAAGGCCGCACGGCACACCCTAGAGGGAAAAAATGGAAAAGAACGTCTCGAAGCGCAAAGAATGACACGGCGAGATGGCGCGCTTTTGGTTTGTAGGGGAGGTAGGTAGGTTGTTCAGGTCAAAGAGGGTCAAAGGAACTCGGACAGGAGCGAGCGGCAGTCGAGATCCTTCATGTGGAGAGAGAGTGCGGCCGTTGGCAAAAGCAACATCAGAAGAAGCTCTAGACAGAATCAGGAAGGAAGGGGCGATATAATCCGCGGAGGCCACCCACTTCGCTGCGATCCAACCGTCGCAAGCCCGTGAACGTCTAGAAAATAATCGAGCAAGGTGGCCCGCGGTCAATTGTCTGAACAGGACCCTGATGGGTAGGCTGCATGCTTGCATACCCCTAAGTCCTAGTTAGCTTCAGCGGGGATTGATTGGACGGCCCCTGGGGAACCAGGTCCAAGTTTGCCGGCTAAGGTCTATTTTTTTCGCACTGCCACATTGGCGCCGTGGTCAGCTCCCAAACCGGCAGCGGGAATACTTACGGATTCGCAAATTTCTGTCGTCTCGCCCCACACCCTCCAAGCACGCACATGCGGAATACGAGATCTCATGCGGCGACCTCTTCGCCGCAACGGCTCTTCTGCCGGCGTTTCTGACAGCAGCATGATGCAACCAGCCAACTGCTCGGCTCCCTCCTCTGTTGGCATCACGTTGCGGAATGCGTAGCCAGAGAACGACGAACGTTGAACAGCATTGCATTAAACACACAAATTGCGCGTGGGGTACAGAGGTTCATGCGAAAAGATGGGTCGTCCCGGCCTGTGCGAGATTGGCACTCTTATTGTCCAGCCAGCCAGCAGCTCCTGGATTTGTTCCACGTCACAAATGTTGGTAGGTACCACACAGCATTAGGTATTAGGTTGTAGCATCTTAGCATCTGTCAGCGTAAAGCAAACAGTTCCAACTGCGCTGGCACCGGGCTCTTGGTTGGCCTTGAGAGTTGTCTCTCTTTCACGGCCCGGGCCTGAAGGTGAGCTTTCCAAGGGTTCGGGTGAAAGTCATGCGAAGTCTCGCCACAGTCGATTGTCAGAAGCGTTGTCGCCCGTCAGCGGTCCCGAGCCGTTGGTTTCCTGGCGGACTTGGCCGTGCGGCCCTTGTCCGGCCTGAAGTTTTAGCGCTTCTCGAAGCTTGCCGTATTGGTTGGAAAATGGAAAGTCCATTCCAGGTGGCCTTCGCTAGCACGGAAGGCACAACCCAATTCAGCTGGTCGAATGGCTCCAGGTCGGCGCATTCCGAAACCAAAACCCCATGGATCGGGTCATGACGTGTTTGCGGCTGCAACACCCTCGGATAGTTCTCGTCGCAACCATGCACAACAAGAAGGGCGAGGACTGCGATAGGTTTGCTGTTTGCCGACCACTATCACAACAACCTCAACGATCTACTTCCTTCGTTTTAAATAAGAGAAGCTGCTGTATTGGAACTCGAAACAAGTAACGCGGCCCTTTTTCTGCCGAACATAGCAGGCAACTCATCCACTCGAAGAGTTTCCAAGAGAATGTGAATCCGCAGAATAGCTGACGACTCGCAAAGGATCGAAACAAGCTGAAAGGCAGTTGCTTTTGTACATACAAACAAACAGACAGGAAATCCGAGAGCGAAACACGATACCATTACTGAACCCAAATGCCGCGACCGTTTCAGTTCCGTCCACTCTTACCCAGCCCGAGTTGTTTGCCCAACACCAACTAATAAGCCCGAGCAGGTAACAGCCGAAAATTCATGAGACTCGAAAAAGGGTTGGACGTCATCAGCAGCCTCGCATCACAACACGGCACATACCTTGATTTCAAGCGATAGCGACTAAACGTCTGCGGAAGCGCCCTGGCTTCTTGTTCTCCTTGCAGTCTTCCCAACTGGCGCCGGCTGCTTTTTTTCTTTCTTGGGCCGGCCGGGCTTGCGTGCTGGAGGACTTCCATTGGTGGTCGGGGCGGGCGGTGTGGCTTCAAGGCTGACCTTCTTGCTACTGGCATCGCCGTTGGCTTCGGCGTCGGCATCGGCGTCCGCCTTTCTCTTCTCCCCAGTTACTGGCGACCTGTCACTCTGAGGCCCTGCTTCAGCCGCGGGCTCCTCGGGTTCAGCAGCTCCGCTAGGCGTGCCGTTCGCGGGAGCGTCCAAGTTTGAGGCAAGCATCTTGACTGCAGCATCCTCTGCTTCCTCTGCTTTTTTGGCAACGGCCTCTGCGGGCTGTGCTGTAGGCGGTTCCGCGGGCGCCTCTGCGGAGGGTGGCGCTTCAGGGGGCTGCGCAGAGCTTTCAGTCGGTTTCTCGGAACCAATTTCTTCCTGGTTGTCTGCGCCGTCTGCTGCGACACCGCTCTGCTGGACTGGTAGATCAAGCACTGGGCACGCATTGGTGGGAACTGCAGTGGTATCCGCGGGCTTTGGGGCCTCCAGTTGTGAAGCTTCCGGCTTTGGAGCTTCCGGCGCCGAGATGGGTTCCGGAACCTCCTCCTTTGGCGCTTCAACAGTGTGCGATACGGAAGTTGACGCGAGCGCCGAGGTCCCCGCGGGGCTTGAGGGCTTCTCCGGGACGGCGGAGGCAACCTTCTCAGGTGTCTTCACCGCCGTCGGGGCGTCGGTCATTTCAACGTCTTGGCTCTCCTCGACAGGGCGATCCGGTAGTGGCGCCGGCACCGCGACTTGCTCTTGCTGAACCGCTATCCACCGTGGCGCACCGTCAGTGCTCTGTCATGGAATGCGCACTAGAACGGCGAAATAAAGCGCCATTGAAGGTGCATACAGCCATCAAGGACGGCGCATCTCGAGTCCCAGATATGCGACATATTGCAACTGCATCGAGATTGATGTGCGACGGCGGGATCTCACCTTTGTCGACCTCCCCAGCCATTGCGACAATGACGTAAGGCCAAGTAGGCGCTAGGAATCGCACAGCGAGAATTGGAACAATGTTGGCCGAGAGTGGCACCCGGGTATGCGCAGGAGCAACCGACAGGCGATTCGATCAATAGATGGGAGGAATCAAGGTAGGGGGTTACGGCCGACTCGATGGATGGAATATGGCAAGGCGCAGATGGACGGTAGAGAAGAGGCGACGCAGGAGTCGAGGAAGAGGTGAGGTCGGAGCATCTTGAGGAGATGCGGCTGCACGAGCGAATCAGAACCAGCAGATCCGGGACGGGAATTGGCAAGCAGCTCCAGGAGAGGGCGGCACAAGATCTGGAAGGGTACATTGCCGAGCGCGCGACAAATGCTGTCTCGACGTTGTACCTGCAACACAAGAGAGGGCGGTCGTCCACACCTGCTTACCTTAGCCGGAGGCTGTTAGGCTGCGGTGTGGGGAAAGGTGCGTTTACGCTCCAATGCGGTACGAATATCCCCTCCCTTCCCCAACCAGGTCTCTGCCAGCCCTCTGGTTTTGAAGACCTGCATCGGAAACTCGGCCAGTGTTAGTGCCGGCACTTAATTCTCCTCAGCGGCTCAGGTGGCCCGCGCCATGAGCGGACCTGTCCAGACAGCGAGTCGGCATTGACAGCTTATCCCTCTCTCATTATCTAGCTCCCCAAGTTTGAGCAGATTCGATTCCCGACTCCCGCAATCTAACGGCCGATATGTCGGGGAAGCGATGTAGTGGGGGCCCTAGATTGGCTGCGCTTGCGTAGCGAACCACACGCATAGAGAGAAAGAATTGGCTCTGCGGGCACGTGGGGTAACGTTAAGGCTGGAAGTTGTCGCGCATCATGGAGAGCAGATCACGGGGTTAGGCTGTCTTAGGGCCGTATTCTCCACTAGGCTAGGGATGGCGGCACTGCATGGCGTGCATGGCTTCTAACCTCAAGTCGGCTGGCGGCGGTCGCCGGAGGTCGATCGCCGTGCTCAGCCCAGGCCGTCCGGTCCTCCGTTATGGGGCCGCCTCTCAGATTCGCTTTCGCATCGCCAACACTTGCCGAGACCAAGCGCCGAGCCCGCGAGCCAGTACCTCCGGCCGCTACGGTCCCCCGCCCCACGCACAGACTGCAGTCGCATCTCTGTGAGGGTGTGTGGCAGCCAAGCTGGCCGACGGGGCGAATGCGGAAGGTACAAATGGTGCGAGAGCTGGGCGATGTCGGCTGGGTATTGGCCCCATTCCACTCCGCTCCGCGACTTTCTATCGCGAAGCCACCTTGCCACCCCGCCTGCGTGGCTTGGCGGGGATCGCGATCAAGGGGCAATCGATCGTGATGTCGTCATAATCACGCGGCGCACCACGTGCCCTTTGTCTCGCTGGAGGCCGAAACAGAGCGAAGCACACCACACAGCATTTTCTGGGTCCCCTCCCGTTCCCCGGTCGGGGGTGCCGGTGCTGGCGCTGTGCCGCTTTACCGATTTTTCACCAAACGGAGCGGAAACGCCAAGAGCAGCCAAGCTTCAGGAAGGTGAGCGAGGGCTGCCGAGCCTCGCAGCCAAGAGCTTCCAAGAGCTTGATGACCTCCCTTCGCAGCCGCAAGGGCGCTGTGTCGAATCAGCGTGGCGCGTGGGAAGTCTTAGCCTTTGTCCAAGCCCGGACATGACGCCTTGGTCAACCATCGCCACTCGATACTGGCCCTTATCACACCCACTGCGGGGCATTCAGTACGTCTGCCAACGCCCAACTTGCTTGGCCGTACGGGATAACGCTGCTCGAGCCTGGGATAGAGTTCTTGGTTCTCTTGGCTCGCCAGACACCGCCAGTAAGTCGGCCGAGGACATGGCGAGGAAAGGCTTGGAATGCCTATGAGGTCCCGCATCAGCGCGGGAACCCCAATGCTTAAAAGAAGGCGTGGCCCCCGTCATACCAGTGTGCCGGGCCGGGCTTGTCATCTCTACGTATTCATTCGTAAACAAAGAAAGACACCAATTGAAGTTGTCTTGAGCTGCCATTGAGCATTGAGCTCCGATTACACCAATTGAACCCCCAATGCGCCACGGCCGGTTCCCTTCGACACCGCCTTAAAGTACACCCACATCACCGCTCTCCGCCCTGTAATGGCGGCCGAAACGAGAAAGCATCCCTTCCTGCTCCCGATCGAGGAGCTCGCCGAAGCCCTCAACACAGATGTTGATAGGGGGCTGACTTCGGCACAAGTTGCCGAAGCGCACCAGAAATACCCTCCCAATGAACTCGACATTGGCTCAGGCATCGCCTGGTACACCATCTTCATTAGGCAACTGTGCAATGCTATGATTCTCGTGCGTGCTCTTGCCCTAAATCCCCCCGGTTTTTTAGCTTTTGATTCCTGGCTAACTCGGTCCACAAGGTCCTCTTCTTTGCTATGGCCCTCAGCTTTGGTGTAAGTGATTACATCGAGGGTGCTGTCCTCGCCGCCGTCATTATCCTCAACGTCTCGATCGGATTCTACCAAGAATATGGCGCCGAAAAGAAGATGGACGCACTCCGTGCCTTGTCCTCTCCTAGTGCTAGCGTACTCCGCGACGGCAAGACAATCGTTGTCTCCAAGTACGATTCCCCACCGCCACCGGCTTCCATTCACATATGCTAACAGCTCGGTTTACAGCCCCGAGGTTGTGCCTGGAGACATTGTTCACCTCAAGATGGGCGACACCGTTCCCGCCGATCTTCGTATGTTCGATACCATGAACCTGAACTGTGACGAGCAATCCCTCACGGGTGAAGCCATTCCCGTGGAGAAGATCTCGTCCAGTGACATTCTTATACCTGGTACCGAGAAGCCTGCTACCACAGAAGACGAGGTCGGCATTGCCGATCGCATTAACATTGCCTACGCGACTACCATTGTTCGCAAGGGCCGTGGGCGAGGAATCGTCATTGCGACTGGAATGCAGACAGAGGTAGGCAAGATCGCTGCCTCGACGGGCAAGAAGGTGCGCAGGCCTGGAAGGTCGATGAACTGGAAGAAGTACGGGAAATCCCAGCCGATCAAGGGCGGCATGAGGCGGACTTACGACTTCTTCGGCAAGTTCTTGGGTCTGACCGAGGGTACCCCTCTCCAAATCAAGTTGGCGAAGCTGGCATATTTTCTATTCTTCTGTGCCCTGCTCCTAGCAGTGGTCGTGTTCGCCGTCAACAAGTTCAATCTCTCCAACGAAGTCGTCATCTACGCCATCTCCACTGGAATCGCCATCATCCCCGAATCACTGGTCGCTGTCCTGACAATCTCCATGGTTGTGGCAACAACTGTCATGAGAAAGTCAAATGTCGTTGTTCGGTACGTTATCCCTACCCTTTTCTCCTGCTAGTGATGCAGTCCATGCTGACCGAAACAGTGATCTTTCCGCCCTTGAAGCCTTGGGTGGCGTCACGAATATTTGCTCGGACAAGACAGGCACCCTGACTCAAGGCGCAATGATCGTGAAGAAGGCCTGGCTCCCACCATCGAAGATTTATACCGTCAGGGACTCGATGGACCCAAGCAATCCCACAGCAGGGAGTGTAACATTCGCGCAGGCCGGCCAAGTAGCCACGGAGGAGAAGCGAGACTACGACCAGGAGAGATCTACTCAAGCTATCAAGTTCGATGTGCCTGATGGCAAGGGTGCACCTAAGCTACAAAACCTGCCCGAGGCTGCGGCTGAGCTGACCCCTGAGCTTCGGCTGTTCCTCCTCGCCTGCGCTCTCTGTAATCTCTCGACAGTGAGATACGACGAGGGCGAGGAAAAATGGAAGACAACCGGAGAGCCGACTGAAATCGCCCTCCAGGTCTTTGCTCACCGTTTCGAAGTTGGTAAGAAGTATCTGGAAGGCCTTGGATGGAAGCAAATTGCCGAATTCCCCTTCGACAGCACCATCAAGCGCATGTCCGTGGTTTTCAACGCTCCTGAGGGCAATGAGTCTGGAATCAGCTCTGAGAACAGCGTTGTGTTCACTAAGGGCGCAGTTGAGCGAGTTCTGGACCTGTGCTCCCATGTCGGCGTTGGCGACGCCCAGCAAGCCATCTCGGAAGAGGTGAAGACTCAGATCTTGGACCAGATGACACAGTTCGCGTCGCTGGGCCAGAGAGTCCTGGCACTCGCCTATAGGCCATTGGACAGCAGATTTATGCCTTCGTCGCACAGCAGTGAGACCGCTGAAGAAGGTGAGGATCCGGCTCGCACCGGTGTCGAGCAGGGCCTGACTCTGATCGGCTTGGTCGGCATCTACGATCCCCCGCGTCGCGAGACTACGCCTGCTATCCACGAGTGCGCCAACGCCGGAATCAGGGTCCACATGTTGACGGGCGATCACCCCGAGACAGCCAAGGCTATCGCAAAGGAGGTCGGCATCATCCCGCAGAATACAAGCAGCTTGTCTGCCGAGGTCGTGAACTCGATGGTGTTCAAAGCAACCGATTTCGACAAACTGACAGACGACGAGATTGACGCGTTGGCGTTGCTTCCTGTCGTCATCGCTCGCTGCGCGCCCGAGACAAAGACCCGAATGATTGAAGCGCTCCGTCGCCGCGACGCTTTCATGGCTATGACTGGTGATGGTGTTAACGATGCCCCGTCGCTTAGCCGAGCAGACGTGGGTATCGCCATGGGATCCGGTAGCGACGTCGCCAAGTCAGCATCCAAGATTGTGCTCACCGATGACAAGTTCAACAGTATCGTCGCTGCTATTCGTGAGGGCCGCCGCATGTTCGAGAACATCCAGAAGTTTGTACTTCACCTCCTCAGCAGTAACGTTGGCGAGGTCATCCTTCTCATTGCGGGCCTTGGATTCCAAGACGACAGCGGCTTCTCAGTTTTCCCCATTTCGCCGCTCGAGATCCTGTGGATCAACATGGTAACATCCTCTTTCCCTGCCTTTGGCCTCGGTCGTGAAAAGGCGACCCGCGAGGTGATGCGTAAGCCTCCCCACGACAAGAGGCGAGGCGTGTTCACGAACCAAATTCTGGTAGACATGCTGGTGTATGGCATTCTCATGGGCACCTGCACGCTCATGACCTTCATCATCGTCGTATATGGAAAATACGAGGGCAATCTGGGCGAGAACTGCAACCGACATTACTCGGAGGCGTGCAGCGCCGTGTTCCGCGCTCGAGCTGCGGTTTTCGCTGAGCTCACGTGGCTTATCTTGGTGAGCGCCTGGGAGTTCAAGAGCATCCGGCGCAGCATGTTCCGCCTGAACCCCGATGACACGAGCAGGTTCCCCATCTTCAAGGACCTCTACGATAACAAGTTCTTGTTCTGGGCTGTTACCATTGGCGCCCTCAGCGTGTTTCCCACCGTCTACATCCCCAGACTCAACACGGATGTGTTCAAGCACTCGGCAATTGACTGGGAGTGGGGCGTTGTGCTGGGCATGACCATTCTCTATGTCGTTGGCATTGAGGCCTGGAAGTTTGTCAAGCGCCACTTCAACATCCTGGACGACCACCCGGTCGACAAGGGCGCGTGGATCCAGGGAGAGCAGGAGGGGACACGCAAGTTTGGCAAGACGATGAGTTTCTCGAGTTTGCGAAGCTGGAAGAGTTCAGGGCGGGCCGAGTCCAAGGGCCGCAGCACCCAGGGCAACCCCAACACCTCCTCCCCGTTCAAGCAGGGGATAGCAACGCTGATAACGGCTGAGGATGAAAAGTCGGGCAACGATAGCCCAGTATAGAGAGCGACACGGTGTGGCCTCTCACATGCATTTGGATGGTTGGTTGATTAGTTATCTCGGGTATCTAATGGAGGAAGAGCGTTTACCCTGTCAATACCCAGTTGTTGGTTGATTGGGTAGGCCCACGACAGCAGTGCTGATCTTGAATTGGTGTATTTAGTGACGATGAATCCGCGGATGCGGATTCACCTGTACGTCACCCATGGTTGCATACGTTTTTGAACAAAATTTATTATGTGGGGAGTTCTTTTACAATATTCGTGAAACAAACAAGACAGGTGTAGAAATGCCAATTGTGTATATGAGTATCTCGAGGGACTTGGAAAGGGGTAGATATAGAGGTTGAATGGAGCATCTGGGCCACTAATAAACCCAATTCATATCATCTAAAAAGGAGAATCGTCTTGCACAGTGCACGGGAAGTGCTCTCACTGCTCCTACTTAGAGCTGGATCCAATTAGACGGTAGTTGTGCCACTCCTTATGGAACTTTTATTTAGTACTTTTCTGTATTGCTGAAATTTCTTGAGTATTTATGCCTAATCATTGAAATAGAAAGAAAATATTGGTTGCTAAGTTCAAGAAGAGTTTGCTCTTCTGAGGGTTGCGGCCGTGCGAAATTCCATTTGATGCCTCATCGCACGGAGCAGAGTGGCCCTTACTTTTCAGCTGGCAGGCTTGGGATGCTACGAATTTGCCCATAAGAGCCTAGCTTGTGATCCGTGCCAAGCAATTGAAGAGGACACTCCAAGTTAATTAATTGATCCAAGCGCGTGTCTCCTCGACCGCGTTCATCGACCATCGTTTCGGTGCTGCATCGTCACCTCGCTGTCGACAATTCTCACAATGGCGCCAAAATCGAAATCCAGTGGGAAAGACCTGTACTCGGTGATCCTGCCGACCTTCAACGAGCGCCAGAACCTCCCCATCATCACCTGGCTGCTCAATCGCACCTTTACCGAACAGTAAGTTCCCGCCGCCGCCCGCCCCTTCATCTCTCCCTGCGCCGCCCCTACCGATCAGCAGCGCATCCCCTTCTCTCGCCTGCAATTACTGACATTAGCCCCTCTCGCAGAAAGCTCGACTGGGAACTCGTCATCGTCGACGACGGCTCCCCCGACGGGACGCAAGATGTCGCGAAGCAGCTGATCAAGGCGTACGCGCCGCACGTGCAGCTCCAGGCGCGGACGGGCAAGCTGGGACTGGGCACGGCATACGTACACGGGCTCAAGTTTGCAAAGGGCAACTACATCATCATCATGGATGCCGACTTCAGCCACCACCCCAAGTTCATCCCGCAGATGATCAAGAAGCAGCTCGATGGGGACTACGACATCGTCACGGGCACGCGCTACGCAGGGGACGGCGGCGTGTACGGCTGGGACCTCAAGCGCAAGCTGACGAGCAAGGGGGCGAATATCATTGCCGATACGGTGCTGGCGCCTGGGGTCAGCGATCTGACGGGCAGCTTCCGGCTGTACAAGCGGAATGTGCTGGAGAAGTTATTTGAGATCACCGATCATCGGGGGTTCACCATGCAGATGGCGCTGGCTGTCACGGCCAAGTCCAAGGGCTACAGCATTGGGGAGGTACCCATCTCGTTCGTCGACAGGGTTTACGGCGACAGCAAGCTCGGAGGGGAGGAGATTGTGGAGTACGCCAAGGGCGTGATTGGGCTGTGGTGGACGACGTGAAGTGCAGAGTGTGGGACAGAAGAATGCAATAAAGTGCCTTAATTTAGCGGCAGGTGTACGACTACAAGATGGAGGGATCTGGGATGACATGGCGTTGTGCTTCGTGTCTAAGCATTGTGTGTTTGGCCGAATGGTTCCCTGAGGCTAGAATATAGATCGTTTCGAGCTATCACACATCTTGCGGCGTCTCGCCATAGTAATTTTTTTTTTACATGTTCCTCCCCCCAGTTACCATGATGGTCTGCCCTGAGATGTAGGAACTAAGGGGCGAGGCAATCGCAAGTACGGCGCTTGCACCCTCGGTCGCCGAGCCCGGTCTTCTCAGGGGGATATCGAGAAACGGCACCGGCCCACCTGCTGCCTTCTGCTTCCCTGGGATACCGAGAGCGATCTTCTCACCGTTAACCTCGACAAACGCGCCAGCCTCCTTGGCTGCCGTAAGCCTCGTCTCGATATGCCCGAAGGCGATCGTGTTGGCCCGAACGCCGAAAGACGGACCCCATTCCTTCGCAATGGCTTTTGTCAAGCCCACCACGCCAGCCTTGGCAAAGGAGTAGTTGCTCTGGCCGGCATTTCCATGCACGCCCGATGTCGACGAGATGTTGACAATGTTGCGCAGCTCGCCGTCCTTTACGCGGAAGAAGGGCGCAGCCTCACGGACGATCTTGAACGGGACGGTTCCATGCAGGGCAACGATAACGCCCCACTGCTTGTCGGTCATCTGAGGCAGGTCAGTGATGCGCTACACGGTGAAGGAGATGGTATCACCTACCTTGTGGATCATTCCGTCGTAAGTAAAGCCGGCATTGTTAACAATAATGTGGATCTTTCCGCCGCCAAACGCTGCAGCCTTCTTAACGAGCTCCTTGATGTAATCGTCCTTCAGAAGGTCGCCGGGTACGGCAAGGGCCTTGCCCCCGTTGGCGTTGATTGTGTTTGCGACCTCCGTCGCCTTGGCGCCGTCGATGTCGGAAATGACCACCTGGGCACCTTCATTCGCAAACAACCTCGCGCATTCGGCGCCAATCCCCTGGCCGGAGCCGGTGATGATGGCGACTTGCCCGGCGAGAAGTCCCTTGGGGTAGTTGAGCTGCCCGGCGATCTGCTTTATCCTATCGGCCATGGTTGCGTTTGTTAAGACTGTGAACAAATGAAGCTGAGATGGGACTCGTCTTAGGTTGAGGACGCCATGTTCTATTCATATTTTAATAATAGTATCTCACGGCTGGTCCCGGAAACATAACTCCAGGCCAGGATCAAGCCGAGGCATTACGGTCGACCTTCGCAACCCTTACCTATCTCGCGCGATGTGGAATGGGGGTTCTTCTCGACTGTGAAGATTGGTGGTCCTGTTCCCCGGTGCGATTGCCAACAATTGAGAGGAGTTGAGATGCCAGCACCTTCAAACAACATGCAGGAAATAAACGCCCTCTTTTGCAAGATATCAGCAGTCAACTTCGCCGAATGTCATGCGGAGACGTGAATGTTGTCTTCTCCAGGACAGCCCAGGGGCAAGGGGGATCGGCCTGCAGCTGGCCTGGTTGATCCGCGCTAAAACCCCGCACTGAGAGAGCAAACTGATCCCCCCCGAAAACCCGATTCAAAGTGACACCCAAACACAAACAAACCACCCCGCCCCCGATGCAGAGAAAAGCCGGAAGAGTGCCCTCCTCGGGCCACCTGTCGCGGCTCAAGCCGGTCGAGATCGATCCTCTAGCAGAATATGGCCTTCCCTCTAAGGGAGAGAAGAGGTTCGCCAGCCTCCGCGCAAACCCCTGTCCCCCAGGCACCTGGGTCTCTTGTTTTGTTTTTCAACAAGAGCCCCGCTAACCATAGGCCCGTCTCCCTGTCCGCAGACTATTATCCACAAAGACACAAGAGACCTACTACGCCAAGATAGCCGAGCGATATCTCGCCTTCTGCACCGACGCCGGTGACCGAGACGAGCTCCAGAAGCAATTTGCCCGCCTCGCCGTCGCCGATGATAACCCCACCCCCTCACCCCCGAGCACGGCCTCGTCTTCTGGGTCCAGGCCCGTCTCGTCCGAGAAGAGGCAGTCCGACCTATCACAAATTCTCAGCGCGCTCAGGAAGCTCCGCGAGGGGATCGTGGCGTCCAAACGAAGAGACGGCTTCGCCGCGCAGGTGTACCTCTTCGCCATCCGCCTCGGCATCCTAGTGTCCTCGTTCGAAACCTACCACCCGGCGCTACTCTACCTGCTGTGCGTCATCCACCCAGCACACAATCTCACAAGTATCGAGCTCCAGGAGGTGGTGAGCTACCTTGTCCTCGACGCGGGATGTAGGCGGGGTAATCTGGCCGAGGCGTACGCGCTGCGAAATCGGCATCGTCTGCGGGACGCCAAGGTGGACGGGGTGCTTCGCGCACTGGTGCGGGACGACTGGGTGCTTTGGCGCAAGATGCGGCGGAGCGTGGACGGGCACCGGGCGAAGCTGATGGAGTTTGCGGAGCCGCAGCTGCAGGCGCACACACTCAAGGCGTTTGCCAGGTCGTATCTGTCTGTGTCGCTCGACTTTCTCGAGACGGCAACGATGTCTTCCTGGCCGATGCTGCGGGATCAGCATGGCGTCGGGTGGGAACTCAACGGCGGGCGCGTCGTGATACGTAAGATTCAGGGCCGGTCGTGAGCTGGATGGGTTGGCAGGTGGTAGGTAGCAGGTGGCAATGGTATGCAGGCGTTGAAGGTGTTGTTGGTGTTTTGTGAAATATACCCCTTGTTACTGACGAGATAATGTTGCATATCGAACCCCAAGATGCTGTAACCTGGAAGAGCCGATAGTAGTGCAACACCACATAATATTCTTACTAGTACAACGGCTACTTGCTACTGTTACGGCAAACCATGTGCGTCCATGCAGGCAGCTAGCTTGACCAACGGCGACTGGCGCGCATGTCACAGATGTCAGGCACTTTGACACCAACGTTAGCTGACAAGCTCGCCGTCAGGGCTCACGCGCGTTGGGCTCAAGTGTGAACAACTGATCAAGGAGGTGGAGGAGAGTAGCGGGGGTTTGTTCCACAGGATCGCGATTCTTCTTGCCAGCATTTAGATAGTAGATATAACACAGCGTTGTCCGTTTTTGGGAATAATAGGTACAACAGGGAACATCACCAACCGGTCAGCGCGTGGAGCACATGCTAGTAACACAATACAACCTGAGCTTTTCAACTTCGGCCTGCGCGAGACAAAAGCAACCGACTCCCGCCTGAATCAATGTGTAGCCGAACGTCCATCCAATCCCGCCACCGCGGGACTTCAACCCAACCTGCTAACGCCTCTAAAGCAGGGCAACGGCAGCGACAAGCCCGCCGATGGCGCCGAGAATAGGCGCGGCGGTTTGCCTCGGTCCATAGTTGCCGGACTTGCTGGTGTTCGCAGCGCCGCCAGCGGTACCGGTGCTCGTCGCACTAGTAGTGGAAGCAGCGGTGGTTGTCGCGGCGGTGCCTGTGGTTTTGGCGCTTCCGCTTGCGGTGCTCAAGCAGACGACAGCGGTGGGAAGGGTGGTGACGCCGAGGCCGCCGCAGAACTATTTCGGCAAAAAATATCTTGTCAGTCCCTTGAAAAGAAGCGCTACCTACATGCGAAACTGAGTCGCAGGGGTCATATCTTACAGCAGACGCGAAGTTAACGGCTACAGACTGGTCGGACGGCCCGCACTTCTCCGAGAGACAGCAGGAGATGCCGTCGATGAAGTCCTTGCTGCCGCAAATGCACTTCGCATCACTGCTGCAGCCGCCAATGTTGCCCTGCAGGAAGGGATCCACGCATGATTGCTGAATTGAGGCGATTGAAGTTAGTTGACAGTCTTGCGCTACAAGTCGCCGCATTGGGGAATATAGAGAGACATACCGCGCAGGAGGGGATTTGCGCGACAACACCGGTGGCGAGGGCCAGAGACAGGAGAGTTGCGGAGAACTTCATTTTGAGGATGCTTTAGAATGGCGAGATTGAAAGATGTCGCTGATGGAATCGTGCTTGAGGATCAAGGAGAAGAGATCGAGAAGCGAGAGGCGGCTGTCCCCGGCACGAACGGGCAGCTCTCATTCTCTAAATACCTACTGTGTACCAAGTGACGCGGGTCTGCGCTTCAGCCCCTGACACCCACCTCCCCAGCAACCCGAGCCATTGGGGTAGACCAATGGGGAGCCAAATTCGCAGCCCGAGGGAGGGGGGGAAGGTGCTGCTGCGTGCCTACCAGCTGGGGGAGCCAATCATCCCAAGGCTTGGCGAGATCCGGCCAGTGTAAGACATGGTCTGCAGCAGCCTGTGAGTGCTCGCAGGACATTGTGCTGCTCTCCAGCGGTGACCGGGATTCCGGGCCTGCCGTGGCGACCTCGCCGCAAGAAGAGCGCGGCCTGTGTTCAAGTCCACTTCACCGCGGTGACCACAAACGCCACAGACCTTCATCCCATACTCATACATGGCGGCAGACAATGGTGACATACGTATCTGTGGGGCGTGACGTCGTTGCGTCCAGTTTCCCGCCCCCCGCTGCGGCGAAGCCAGCCGGGAGGATCCATGCCCTGCCTGCCGTAGTTGCTTGATATAAGTAGGGTACGATGGCTTCACCTTACTTTAACACGGCTTGCCGATAAGAAAAAAACTCCCCGATACCCAGCAGTAATTGCTTATAAGGCGGAAAACGCCGCGACTTCTCGAAGGAACAACAACCTCGGGGACTCCAATTTGCTAAAGCATCTGGAAATGGGACAACGGTGAGGCGAAGGATCCGTCGAGGCCTAGACAAAGACCTGCGCAGTAGCGTGAGAGAGCTACGTCTCTAGCAGTCAGCTTCAACCGCCTGGGAGTCGTTTGCTCCATAGAAGTAGCTGTCCACCCCCGCATTCAGGGCTCCGTGGCGGTCTAAGACGCGAGCATGGTGGACTCGGTGGAGTGCAGTCGTATCGCGGTCGCGCGTTGTCACAGTGGATTGATTGATAAACCTTGGTGGCAGTCGCTACCAGGTTAATCCATCGGTCTCGCCCAAGAAGAAATTCCCCGCAATTTCAATGTTCGATGATTGTTGAGGGCTGCTGCCGTTCAAAATAGAAACCACAAGAAGTCGAAATTGGAGGGAGATCGATCCCGCGTGTGTGCTGCGAGTAGAAACAGAGGGTGTGAAACGGCTGAGATTGTTACGGCGACATCTTCACTGGGTTGGATCTCTGGGTTGGATGGATTTTGGCAGTTCGAGATTGCGTGGCGGCTCGCATCCAGCAAATGGCTGCGACTGGCTATGCGGCCATGCGAAGGCCTTGCAGCTTCTGAGCCGGCAGCGACTGCCAAGCCTTTGGGTCTGGTGCTCACTGGCCATGCAGCACCCCTGTTGGTTGGCGTCCAGTGCGACTTCCTGCCGAAGCTCGGACGGTCCCTCAACTGGAGGGTCGCCAAGGGGGAGAGATATCTTGTCGACTTTGTCGCCCCCCTCGGTCCCCCCTCGCCGCCGTGTCTCCGTATCCCGCCCGCAGACGACGTGATGCTGCGTCCATGAACCCGCAAACCCTCCCCGTCGTCGACTTGGAAGCACATTAGGTCGAGATGGGCCTCGGCATTCTCGAGGACAGGTCCATGGACCATGTCCCTGGTATGGTGCCCCGCGAACTGCAGCGTGACCGCGCGCAAATGTGGTGCATTGTCGAACTGATATCATTCCAGGCACGACGCGATATTTCGACGATCCTGAGAGACCGCAATACGCCGCCGACGGCGTCGAGGGCCTCAAATGCGACACGAGGGGCCCCATCCCCATCATCCTGGTGCCGCAGCCGTCTGATGATCCAAATGACCCGCTGAATTGGCCCCTGTGGCAAAGGGACCTTATCACCTTCACCCTCTCCATGACAGCTATCTTCGCGACCGCGCTCGGTCCCATCCTCGCCGCCAACACCGTTGTTCTGTCAATGTACTTCAGGGTCGAGTTTGCCCGCGTGGCCGAGCTGACGGGCTGGTATCTCCTGGGCGTTGGCGTCGCCGCCACCTTCTTCGTGCCATCGGCACGTATCTGGGGCAAGCGACATCTCTTCGTTGGTGGAGTTGTGCTCTTGGTTATCAGCAGCGCATGGGGAGGCGGATCAGGGAAGAACATCGACAGCTTCCTGTGGGCGCGTATCTTTCAAGGCATCGCAACCGCCCCTTTCGAATCTCTAATCAACGCTGCGGTGGGCGACCTGTACTTTGTTCATGTGAGTCCAACAAGTCGAAGAAGTAGCTGTTGTTTTGCCGTTGATGGTTATTGACTGTTGGAAAGGAACGAGGCGTACGCATGGCTTTCACCAACCTGGCTGTATTTGGTGGTGCCTTTTTCACACCAATCCTGGTCGGCAAGATCACCAGCAACCCGTCACTGTATTGGCCATGGACCTTTTACTTTGTCGCCATCTTCTGCGCCTTATCCCTACCTGCTATCATATTTTTCTGTCCGGAGACGGCGTACCGCCGTGACGCGTCATTAAACTTGGACCTCCTTGATACTGCGAATCCCGCAGCGAAAACAGACGCCGAAACCAATCCTTCTCCCAACGATAGCAACACACCAGCCATCGTCCAGGGGTCAGGAGGACCAAGCCAGGTCAATGGCACAAACGATACGGAGAAGCATCACTCAGTATCACCGAAGGTCACATTCGTGCAATCACTGGCGCTCTTCAATGGTCGAAAGTCAGACGAAACGTTTTGGAAGTTGCTGTTGCGGCCTTTCCCCCTATTCATCCAGCCAGCCTTCCTATGGGCCTGTCTTATCCAGGGTTTGCTTATTGGTTGGACGGTGTTCATTGGAGTGATCATGGCTCAGTTCTTCCTCTCAACTCCGCTGTGGTGGTCCGAAGTCGAGACTGGCTATGCCTACACAGCGGCCTTCATCGGTGCGATCCTTGGCTTTGTTATTGCTGGCTCATTGGCGGACTGGAGTGCTCAGTACATGACCAAGTTGAATGGCGGCGTCTACGAGCCCGAGTTCCGCATTGTGCTTGTGATCCCCCAGTTGATTCTTGGCTGCACCGGTCTGATTGGCTTTGGCATCACCATCGATGGCCTATTGTTCCGGAAATACCACTGGGCCGTGCCGTTGTTCTTCTTCGCTCTTGAGGTTGCGGGTATGGTTGTCGGCGCGGTTGCAAGCTCCCTGTATATTGTGGATGCGTACCGTGAGTATCCCTTCTCAACTCGTCACTTACACGGCAGACTAACCTATATATGTTTAGGGGATCTGGCCGTCGAGGGCTTTACATGCCTCATTATCTTCAAGAACATGTTCAGTTTCGCTCTGACATTCAAGGCGTTTGACTGGCTCGTGGCAACTCGGAGCAAAGCGGCGCCGATATTTAACGCGCTCGGCATAGTACAGGCGATTATTTGTCTGACCAGTGTCCCCTTGTGTAAGTTTCTGACGCCTGGTTAAAGAGGTCATGTTTGCAGTTGCTGACCTGCTCTTCTTGAACAGACATCTACGGCAAACAGCTGCGCAGTTACTTTCACCGCCACGATATCCTTGCCCTATTTGGGTTGAGGTAACGTCTTCTCGACGAGACTTGCTTCTCTCATTTCTTTTTATGTGATTGTGTTTTGAGCATTGCGGAGCTTTATGCTGGGATGGCGGTCTGGGATCGCAGACAGATATGCTGATTCTGTCACTCATATCTCTGGCTGTACAATAACTAGGCGGTTTTGGTCCACTTTCTCTGCATAGCGATGGGAATGTGAAGGATATTAATAGCGGTGAGCAGTGTTAGAATCTAGCCAGGTATAATGGCAGAACCTCCCATATGATTCCTGGGCTCTCAATATCAAGTTACTTAGACTAGCGAAACCCGATGCTGAATCTCTTATCTCTAATGCCGGCGCCATGAGACGGTAATGAAGCTATTGTTAGTCGACATTGCCGAGCGTAGTTTACTTCTGCGTTAGCAAAATAGGAAGGGTGGTATTGATTGTCCGCATGAATAATCACAGTTCCAAAGTATAAACTTGTACAGTATACGACAGAGAATAAATAACTCAACAGAAACTAAGCCATAGAACTCAAAGTTTAGGCTTAGACTTTCTACCATCCTTCAGGTTCTTACTGATCTCTCCTGTAAGGAGGAACTCGGGGTATGTCATATTAGAGTCGACCCCGAGAGACGCGCTGCCATGGCGGCGCCATCCAGCCCCGTCGACAACAAGGGTAGTGCCGTTGACGTAGTTTCCTGCGTCGCTGAACAAATACACAGTTGCGTCGGCAATATCGCGAACGGAACCCCATCTGCCGCTCGGAATTCCCTTTGTCTGCTGCTCGGTGGACATTTCGCTACTGGCGAGGCGCTCCATCCCCTCTGTTCCGGCGATAGCGCCGGGCGCGAGTGAGTTGGCCGTTACACCGAATGGTCCGTATTCAAGGGCAACGCTGCCCATCAGGGAGTCAATGGCGGCCTTTGCTGCAGACACATGGCTTTGAAGGGGCATGCCCGTGTAGTGGAAAGTTGCCGAAGTGGATAAGAGACGGCCACCAGTCGTCCCGGACGGGTTGGGGTTCGGATTCCTGGAGGCCGACTCAATCAGATACGGGACGGTTGCCTTGATGGTGTTGAATGTGCCGATCGTGTCAATATCCATCACCGTCTTGAAGGCATTGGGGCTCAGGGCGGAAATGGGCGCGATGAAGTTCCCTGCGGCACCCGCGCTGTATCCGAGTCAGTGAAACTGGGGGTGGTCAGGGATGGCACCGCTGTGCTTGTTCCATTTGATGCTTACATCACGTAGTCGATGCTCCCAAGCTCTTTCACGCATCGGTCCGCTGCAGCTTTCAAGCTGTCAAACTATCGGCACGCCAATCAGAAGCTGGTAGTTGCGGTATGCAGAAGTTTACTCACGTTGCGCACATCCACGGCGCCTATCCCAAGAACCTTAGCCCCGGGCCGCACCAGCGCAATTTCCTTTGCGGCCTTCTCAGTTTTCTCGACACTGCGGCCGACGATGCAGGCATTTGCGCCGAGGCGAACCAGAGCACGGGTTTGGCCGCTCCCGATCGAGCCCGCTCCGCCAGTGATGAACAGGACGCGGTTTGCTGCATTTGGGAGGCGCTATCAGTCCAGTTCGAGAGAAAGCGAGAGGACTTGTCTCGGTCGCTTCAGGGAGTACACACCAAAAATCCCGTCCGCCCATACGGCACTCAAATACTCAGATCGTGGCACCGTCATGATGTTGGGAGTTGAAGTAGGTAGCCGTTGTTTGTTGAGCAACGAGCACGTGAAAGTCAGCAATGGCGTTGTCGAAGGATGAGAGAGCCACGGAAGCAAAGCACAGAGCAGGTGGACATCGGAGGCTTATAGGCGACCATTCGTTCTAAACAGTAGTTCAAAAGGAGATACATGCCAAGAGCAACGAGTCGGCTTCAGGGTCGGCGCTTCATGTCGGAGGAGTCGCATCTAATCCATTCTGTCGCCCCTGGCTGCGCGCATCTCAACCCGTACCTCGGCTGTCTCTACTTCGGCACCTTGCGGTTTTGGCGAGGCGAGGGCGCCACCATCCCCGCACCTACCCCGGCCGTCCCAAGCTATCGGACCCGCTTGGCGCAACAGTGGGCTTTTTTGTTTCTGCGGCTGGTTCACGGCAGTCACTCAACGCGCCTTCCAACCTTCGCGTCGTCACCTAATGACAACAAACACTCGCTCAAAGCCGGCCGACTTGGCCACGATGTTCTGGTAACTTCCGTTTTTGCGTACTTGCGCGTTTTGGCCAGCGAGCCTCGCTCGGCGATCCCCGCTTAACTCAACTCGTCGCTTTTGTTTCTGTTTCCGACAGAGCCTCAGCATTCCCGCACGGCATTTTGCCTCACCACAGCTACCTTTTCAGATCCAAGTGCTGCACGCAGCCACGATGGCATCCACCATTGCCGACCCCCCAAAGAAGAAAAAGGCGCTCCCGTTCAAGCGCACGGTGGCGCGCAGCAAGCCGCTGGGTGATACACCAACGGATTCCGACCGCCCCAAGGAAGCTGAGGACGACATCGAGTTCTTTCGAAGGGGCAAAGATGTCTTCCCAACCGTTCTTGAAGAGGTAGAGAGACGCGTAGAAAAAGAGAAGACAAAGTCCCCACAAAACCACGAGCGAAAGCGTAGGAAGATATCGCTGGATAGCGAGGATGGGGCGTCCTGGAAGAAAAGGTGCGTTTGCAAGGGAAATACAAACGCTAGCTTGGCTAGATACTAACCGCAGTTCAGGAGCTTTGGATCAGTGGTGGCCGATTCTGCTATGGAAAAGGAGAAACCGTCCGTGTTTCTCGACAGCTCAGACGACGACGGCCTCATCATCGACGTAAAAGGGAAGGGCAAAGAGATTATTCCTCCCGCCAAGACCCTAACCCCGAGGAAGCCCGCCCCTCGATCCTCCACGATCGACTCGCTTCTTGACGATGATAGTGACGATGACTTTTCCGCCCCCTCAAGCGCACAGAAGTCTGTCACAGCTCCCACTCCAACGCGAAGCACCCGATTCAGGCACAACAGCTCGCCCGTGAATATCACTGATGACGAACTCGAGATTGCCGAAACGACCAAACCCAAGATGGAGGAGGAACCCGACGTGGACCTGAAAGAGATTGACCCTCCCGACCCGTTCAACGCGTGGCTTCTTAAAGCGAAGGAGCTAGAATCCCAGAATAAAGACGTGATCGCCCAATTCATGATCACATCACAACTCCCTGACACGGTCCCATTGGTGGTGAAACGGAGACTCGGACAGGGGATGAAGTTGATGCTAGATACGTGGGTCCAGACACAGAAGTACAATAATATTGACGTCCCCGACGATGTTGCCGCCTCGCTATTCCTCACCTGGAAGGGGAAGAAGGTTTACAACCACAGCACCCCCTGCTCCTTGGGTGTGCAGGTTAATTCCAGAGGTGAGCTGGCAGGTACTGATGGCGAGGGTTATGTCAGGGGTGGCATGCACTTCGAGGTCTGGACTGAAGACACCTACGCCTGCTATCTCAAGGAGAAGGGACGGGAGAGAGCGGTAAAGCTGGGCTTAGCCGGCGACGATGAATTTGGATCGGAGCCGGAGAAGGAACCGACACCCGAGCCAGAGAAGAAGGGGATAAAGATAATCCTCAAGGCAAAAGAGTTCGAGCCAGTCAAGCGCTCGATACATGACGATACAACAGTCGCGAAGCTGGTGGAGACGTTTCGCGGACAGCGAAAAATCGGGCACAGCAAGGTCATCTCAATTTACTTTGACGGGGAGAAGTTGGACGAGGGTTCTCTGGTAGTGGATGCTGACATCGATCGGGAGGACACAAACCAATTTGAAGTCCACATAAGATGAGATGTAACCGGATACCAAGGATTGCAGGGGCAGAACGGTGCGACTCAACCTACCAGTGGAACGGCACTGCTACACATGGTGCGTAGGCTCCCCTGCCAGTTAGCGAACGCCGGCTTGCCGCTAGGACATGGGATGATGAGATACAGGCGTCATTTATGGGCGGGTTGTTGATTTCAAAGGGGCTTTAGGAAGGCAAGCTGGAGCGTAACGGGATGATGACGATGATGATACCCCTTTTTTCAAAATTGTCAGGAATTCACAATGTGTTTATCCAGACTTCACTTCAGCTTGTCAGTCTCCCAAGCTTGATCGTTGCAGTGTCGTATCATTGATCTTGCGTAGGCGTGTGCTAGTAGGGACGATGGACCAACTCCGTCGTGGTGAATTCATTCCAAATGCCAAAATGCCCATATGCAGATTACTCCATAACGCCCGTCCCCAGGTCCAATAGCCGTTTTGTCACCAACTTGTATCAATCACCAGCTCAAAACCTCTCCTTCAGCCTTGACGAAATAATTCTGAGACTGTTATAGACCTTGCCCGGCTGGGCACCGAGTACCAAAGATACGATACTGGGCAACCAAGTCAGCATGGCTTCGGTCTCACTTGAGCTTGTGATCCCTGAGAACTTACCTCTCACGAGCCATCCCGATGTTCTCAAAAGCACCGAGAATATGGATCCTGGACCCGGCCAGGACGATACGGGTTTTTGTTGCTACATGGGTCAGTCAGCTACGTCCACCCAATTTGCGCAAGAAACCATACCGTTCTCAATGGCGAATTTGGTTTTCTAGGAACAGTGTCAGCAATAGCGCCCCAGAAGATGGATGATCAAAGCAACTTACGCCGTCCTTTCCTGCGATTCTACCAATCGCACGCCCGAGCGCGTCGGGGCCAAGCGTTTGGCGAACGTCCTTGATGTCGAAGGATTGGATATAAAGTGAGTCGAGACGGAGGAGAGCGATCGCATCATCGATGTCGAAGCCCATCGCGAAAGCAGACACGAAATCTGCGCCCATCTGCAGAGCCTCGGTGCTCTGGGTGAACTTGCTTGATCGCAGCTCGACTCTTTTTTCCTTGATGTTCATGCGAACTTGGAGTTTGCAGTGGTCCACGAGAGGCGGGTAACTAAGATATTGTTAGACTCCCGCCAGTTTATCGTATATTTCACCGCGAAGGCATCCTCACATCTGCGATATGTTAGCAAAGAACTTCCCCAACAAAGTCGGCGACGGTTGGGACGGGGGGACTTGCCTTGCTCCAGTTGGTTTTGAGCGAGGACATGCGGTTTGGCGGGATCGGGATCTTTCTGGTTTCCATACGGCGAGCAGTATCCTGAGACGAAGCCTCATGTCAGCCCATAACCCCTATCGTCAGAAAATGGGGGAGCGCACAATGTCCTTGCCTGGCGCAAACCTTGGCCGTCCCTCCTCGTCCACGGCCATTTCTGTGTCCTCCGCCTCTGCTGCTGGTGGCAGCCCGGTGCTGGGGTCCGCAAAATCGCTCTCTTGCATGTCGAGAATAAGTTCGTCGTCGGCCGGCCCAGGGGCAGGGAGGGGAACCATCTCGGGCGCCTCTGAGGGCTTCAACAATGCGGTCGGCGCAGGCATCTTTTCTGTAGCTTTCCTGGAGGGCGTGTGTTCTTCTTGTAACGAGTAGCGCTTATCGGAATCTGGGGTTCGCTGGAGGATCTGGTCCGTGATCGAGAAAGCTGGCGACGGTCGTATTGCTCACCAAGTTATGGACCCGCGCTCTCTTCTCCAAGTATTTTGGTGGTGGGGGTTTGAAATTCCTCAAAAAGTCGTGGACCCGCATCCTTATCAGCCGCTTATCTATTGGCTGCCTGACGACCCATGCATAATGCCCCACACTGACCAACCTTCCTTGCAATCGCTGGTAGCCGCGTTTCTTAGCGTCATGACGGAAGAAGGCCTTGCTTGCTTGCAACATCTTTGCGCAACCTTCCACTCTCCTCTTCCTCCCCCCGACCTCCAGTGACGACGGCGCACAATTAACATGGCATGATCCTGCTATTCCCGGGCTTCAACGATCTCAGTATGCGTTTCAACAATGTCTACTAGTGCCACCACGTCACAGCTGGGTCGCCAATTCTGGGCCGCGATCCGGGAATCCGCGAACTCTTTTGCTGGTAGGCTGCCCGGGCGCCAAAACCCCCTGACCAGCGTGGGTCTTGGGCACGCATCATGGCGACCCCTCCAAGGCCAGTCGACGCGCTGGTATACACGACCATCTCAGTCACGAATTCCGAATAAAAATGTTCGCCAGAGCTGCACCTCAGGAGGTGGCCTGCTGCTACTTGGTCTGAGCCCTAGCACGCCGTCGACAAGCTCAGTAGTGACGACATGCACCACCGTTGCGGACTCGACGTTTTGTGGGAGTGCGGCGCAACGGGCAAAGCTAAGCCATCTTGCCCGACAGATCTGGTTTACGAGCTTCCAGCACACCTCTCAGACCGGAGCTCGGGTTGCTGGAAGGAGGGCTGCTAGTTCAAACGCGAAAGGGGATGGCGACAAAAACACGACGCCTGCTTCTCCAGAAAAGGTGGGGAAGGGGGATACGGAGGGACAGCATCGTAGTCCCGATCACGTCCCAGAATCACATTTATCTGACGAATCGCTGGCAAACTCCGTCTCCAAGTACCTACACCTACCAAAGATGCCGCATCGGCCAACCAAGGAAGAGTTGCTAGCTGCTGCGAGCGGGTTTGGGGAACGTCTCAAAGTGCGCTTCAAATGGTTTTCCATTAGAAGTATGCGGCCATGGAACGCAGACGAATGGGGAGCATTTGTGTCATGGTTTCTATTTGGCCACCTGGTATGGGTCTTGGTCGGCACGACTACGTTCTTCTCCTTGATAATTCTCTTTATCAACACTGTCTTAGCACAAGGTATGTTGCAGTGCATGGTATTTAAGTGCCTTAGAGACTGACCGCGTCGCGTAGAAACTCTGGCCAAATGGATTGGTGATTATCTCACACAATCTGCTGGACTCACTGTTGTGTTCGAATCAGCCATTGTTCCGAAGTGGAAGGATGGCGTGATTACTTTCCGAAACGTATTTGTGTCCCGGAGACCTGGTCAATCTCGGTCAACGGTGAAGAAGGGCTCCTCGAACGCTGCTGCGGAAGCAGCTGCCGCCAGGCAGGTGGAACATGATGTCGCATTGGTCGAGGAAGACGACGGGAATTATACTCAATTCGATTTGACTGTCGATACAGTCAACGTCACGCTGTCTTTTCTCAAGTGGTGGAACGGAAAGGGTCTCCTGAAAGATGTTGAGGTGAAAGGCGTCCGAGGCGTCATGGATAGGACTTCGGTCCAGTGGTCGGCCGAAGGAGAAGACCCTCTCTCGTATAGGCATGAACACAATCCTGGGGACTTTGAGTTGGACTACTTCAAGCTAGAAGACCTCCTAATCACTATCCACCAACCCGGCGATTTCCGTCCGTTTTCGGTTTCGATATTTTCCTGCGAACTTCCTCAGCTGCGGAAGCAATGGCTCTTCTACGACTTCTTATCGGCATCACACATGTCGGGCTCCTTCGACGGCTCACTATTCACCATCCATCCCCGCCAAATACACGGCGTGTCCTCGGCCGAGGATGGCCGACCTGACCAATTTGGCACTCCGTCGACGTGGAAGAAGTTCTCAAGGTTACGAATCGATGGGCTCAAGATAGACCATCTCAACCGCGGAGTTGATGGTCCCTTTGGCTGGATATACGAAGGAAACGTGGACATTGTAGCAGATGTCATGTTTCCTGCCGAGACCGAAGAGGGCATCGGAAAGGTCGTAGCAGATTTCTACGACAAAATGGAGGAAGCTGTGACGAGTAATCGCTATCTCCGAATCCTGGACAACAACGGCGCTCAAAGTCATGAGCACGAAACTGATACCATCGATAACACAAGACCCGAGCCATTACGAAGTGGCATCATACCCGAACAACAGCGAGACAGATCCTTACGACAGGACCTACATGCTCCCTCTGAAACGGGACCTCATACCGTCGTGCTTCCAAAGGGGGACCTGTCGTACTTGGTTATGGACATGCGCATACATTTGAACGACGTCCGCGCCGCTGTCCCATTATTTAATAATCAGCACATGAGCTACGTGAATCAGGCACTTGTCCGACCTATTGTGGCGTACATTAACGCCAAAAGGACATACATTCCCATCAACTGCCGGATCGTCAAGCGTTCCACGGATTTCGACGGTTCATGGACCGTATGGGACTGCGGGCTCATGGACGACACGAGTGCTGAAGTCTACTCGGCCTTTGCCCGGGATGTCGAAGACCAGCAAAGTCGTGTCCGGCGGTTCAAGCGAGTTGGCTTGTGGACTGTCAGCTTGGTTGTCCACGCACTCCTAGCCGGGGTGGCGGGCGACTTGATGTAGAGACAATTTCCCCTTATTGTTTCTACGTTCTGTACTCTCTCCTCTGTGAAATCATCTGTAATGTAAGGCATTGTCAATGGACTCGGTTTGGGAACGGGGAAGGCGGCGGGTTTGCTCTGCTTGGTATACGGCGTTTGGGAGAGCAGAAGAAAACATATGGCTGGGGGGAAGTGCTATAGGTATGGTATTTTAGAGTACAGCTAGCAGCATGCAGCGGGATGGACAATTGGAATATTATTACATAGCATCAGCTACACCAAACATGATCCAGCGAAGTTGCAAAAGACGAAGCAAAGACAATCTAGTTATACCTGAGCATCACTATCACAGTGGAAATACGACAACTCCATACGCCTTCTTTTGCAGGTAAAGCCATAACGTCTAAAAACATATGTGCGATCTAAGTCAAAGATGCCGATGCTCTTCCAAAAAGCCAACGCAATGCCCTGTAACTTCCATGGGTTTAGTTCCCGTCCGTCCTCCTGCCCACCCCCGCCGGCGCAATCGTGGGAAGCTACTCCGATCCCAATCCCGCATCCCCGATCTGGGCGCGGGACGGTCGGGGGCGGCGTGTCGATTTGCGGCTCGCAGAAAATAGCATGGGCGTTCCGGATGCATATCTAGCAGTGGTATCCGTGGCCGATGGGTGGCAAGCCTGCCAAAAGCCCTCGGCGGGCGGTTCTCCTGTGGTTCTACCAAGCGTGGGGATGTATCGCATTCAGCGGATGTGGTCTAGTGCTGATATGCAGACTTTCACATGAAGTCATCACTGGAATATGGGTTAGCAATGCGTCGATCAACATTGTCAGGTTAGACCACTTACTCTGCAAACGTATCATCATAGGTACTAACGTCCGCAGATGCAGCGGTACGGCCGACACCAGCAAGGGTAGTTTTTGTCTTGGCCGCCTTCGACTTCTTTCCGCCCTTCTCAGCAGCCTTCTCCTCCTTCATCTTCTCGTTGCCGAGAGTCGTGAGGGTGCTTGCAATCTTCTTGATCTGATCGCTGGGAAGTTCCTTGGCCAATTGCTTGGTGAACTCCTGGAGGAAAAGGGAGTAATGGGCCTTCTTGGACGTGGCAGCCAGGATCGGAACAAGTGTGTTGCGCAGCAGCTCAAACTGGGTCTTTGTCGTGGGGTTGAATACGGGCAGCGTAGTCAAATCAATGGCGCTATTCGGGTCGCTTGCGTCAAGAAGCACGGCGTTACCCGCGGTCGTCGCCTTGCGCTTGCTGATTCCAATTCCGCCGAAAAGATCCTCGGCGTGACGGAGGTCAGCCTCCTTCTCAGTGGCACGCAGACGCTCGCGCTTTTCAGCCTCGGTCTCCTCCTCGTCGCTGGATTCGTCGGACTCAGCCAGGCGGCGGGCTCGCTCGGCCTGGCGCTCGGCGACGCGCTGGGCTTTGGACTTCTTGTTGGCAGCGGCCTCGGCCTCGGTCTTGGCCTTCAGCTCGGCGGCCTTCTTCGCCTTTTCGCGCTCTACTTCCGAGTCTTCGGCGGCATCCCATGAATCGAGGACCTATGATGGTGTTGTTAGCAGGGCCAGGGAGAGGGGTCATACAAGGGATGGTGGGGCCAAAACCTACGTCACTATCTCCGGCCTCCTCATCGTCGAACTTTCCACGCCGCAGAACGGGTGCAGCAGTAGTAGTAGGCGGTGCGGAATCGGAGCCGGATCCAGAGCCAGAGCTCGAGCTATCCTCTTCTTCCTCTTCTGCGCGGGGTAGTTAGTCGCTGGACTGAGAATCGGGACACATATTGCTAGAATGCGCCAATCTGTCCGAGAGAACCGCGATTATCGGCGATGCAAATCTCGGCGACAATAAAGCGTGAGCGATCGCAATTCGCGGTTCCTCATGTGGTCGATATGGTGACAGGTGGCTCTTCGCGGGGTCACGCCGCGCACAAAGCGAAATGATAGAACTTACCCCACCGTTTAGTTGGTCCGGCCATGGTTGCGTCTCGTTATCGCGATTGAGGGGTTGATGAGGTTCGAGAAGAGGTAAATGGAGCGGAAAATGCGAGGAGCGTCGGGAGATGAAGGTGTTTCTGCGAAGAGTTCCTTCTGTCTGTGAGCGTTTGAGAGACAAAGGGTTTGCAGTTTAAGGTCGCGAGTTGGGCAGCGGGAAAGGAAAATGGTGGTGGTCGACGTAATTTAGGTTGTGGGTGCCTGCGATAAAAGCCGCTCTGAGTTTCACTGCCCCCCGTCACCAGTGGAAATTTGCCGCCGGACTGGGCGCCTGGGCAGCGAACGTCTTGCCCCTCCATGCCCTCCAACAAGGACCTAACCACCAGAATCGCCAGACCTTGGCCCAGAGAACATGACGCCTCAACCATACTGTACGACGGCTCAGACCAAAAGAAGAGTTTCTCCTCTCCGTGCGAAAATTCGTTGCTAGAATCCTCACACAGTTCCGCACTGGAACAGCAAGGCCTGGGCTTACCACATTACAGGCCAAGTTGACGGCATCGTGAAAACCCCTTTCTGATGTGTCCCAGCCAAGAGCTTCCAAGGAATCTGCTATCCAAGGCCCAGAACGAGTTGATTTCAAGGTTCTGCCCTCCTGGACATTTGGATCACCTTTCAGTCTTTCGAAAATGTGGCGGAAGAAGTGCTGGATTCCCACCCGAGAGTTCCCGACAGCTGAGTGTTCGTCTGACAAATATTAGCTCACACAGCCTCGTGAAACAGAGCAATTTTCCTTCCTCCAGGGCGCTGAAGCACGTTCTCCGGACCGCGCCGTGTTATTTCAAAGGCTTCTCTCCACTGAAAGAATTCCGCTGCCGTAAGATGCTTCCGAGTGGTCGCATCCCCTGCCCCTCAAGGAGAATGCAGGGCACTGAGCTCCGCGGACACGGGCAAACCCGGCCCATCACAATCCAGGTAGGAACCGCATTCGCATTCAATGTGCCTTCCTTGACCACGGCGGCGGTATAAGACCTGTGGTCGTCTTTGCGCGATGAGCCTTGCTGCTTTTTTCTGTGCAGTACAATACCAGCAACCCATCTCGGGCCAATACCTATACACAACTGCAAACGTTTTGAGAATCCAATGATATCCTCCCGTTGTGTCAACAACCGGCTTTGTTCGCCAAACCAAGCCGTCCGGCTCAGCCGGGCGGTAGCGCCGCTCTGCCAAACACAGGCATTTCTGCTCGGTCACCCAGCAAGTCTTCGACTCGCTGGTGCCAGCCAGAAACCACGGCAGTTCTCGACCACACCGGCTTCCCAGCTCCGAGACTTCTTCCCGGAGAAAGAGACAGCCTTCATCCGCCAGACGCCTCCTGCCTGGCCTCATCATGGATACACAGAGCAGGAAATGCTCTCGGTGGTGCCTGAGCACCGCACACCGGCCACCGTAAGCGACTGGTTAGCATGGAAGCTGGTCCGGGTTTGCCGATGGGGAACCGACGTTGCAACCGGCATCCGTCCAGAGCAGCAAGTGGATAGAAAGAATCCCACGACTGCGGTCTCCGCCCAGAAACCACTTACAGAAGCACAATGGGTACGTTGGCATTCATCACCCTGAAACCAGGGGACATAAACTGACATGCCTACACAGCTGATTCGCTTCATCTTCCTGGAGTCGATTGCTGGCGTCCCCGGCATGGTTGCTGGCATGTTGAGGCATCTCGGTTCTCTCCGGCGGCTTAAGCGTGACAACGGCTGGATCGAGACGCTGCTCGAGGAGTCTTACAACGAGCGCATGCACCTCCTTACATTCATGAAGATGTGTGAACCTGGATGGTTCATGAAGACAGTCATTCTCGGGGCGCAGGGCGTCTTCTTCAACGCTATGTTCCTCAGTTATCTGGTATCGCCCAAGATCACGCACCGCTTCGTCGGCTACTTGGAAGAGGAGGCGGTCCACACCTACACCCGATGCATCAAGGAGATCGAGGAAGGCTCCTTGCCGAAGTGGTCGGACCCGAACTTTCAGATCCCCGATCTCGCCGTCTCGTACTGGCGCATGCCCGAGGGAAAGCGAACAATGAAGGACCTGATCTACTACGTCCGGGCCGACGAAGCCTGCCACCGTGGTGTCAACCACACGCTGAGCAACCTGAACCAGAACGAGGACCCCAATCCTTTTGTCAGCGATTACAAGTTGAGCGCCAGCGGCCACAAGCCCAGCCCGGCGTTGAAGCCGGCGGGGTACGAGAGGCATGAGGTTATCGGCTGAGTTCCTTGAGGTTGTTCAGTAGGGTTCGGTACCCATGGTCTCGGTGGCCAGGAGTTTGGTGTTTTTGTTAAGGGTTGGATTTTCGGTGTGGCGTTCGGAATCCAGATAGATAGATAGATACCATCGCCTCTTTCCCGTCAGTTGTTATCATATCAGAGCTTGAGGGTTACCGTAAAAATAGAGAGAGATCGAGGTGCAAATATACCTCCTGTAGATCAGAAAAAATTGTGTTTTCCCGTCAAAATCTCCAATTCGACTCTTGTGATGTCTTCCTGCGTCTTCTGAGGCCATCCGATCTTTTTAGATCATGTTCTGGTTGTGTACTTGCACATGCCAGCCCTTCAAGCAAAGAAATTAGCTCCATTCTGTCACAGCATCGAAGATGTCCAGAAATCACATCCTGTTCTCTTCTCTGTAGATATCGCTTGTGCCTGGGTTCTTGGATATGGGCTCGGTAACGTCGGTTGAATCCAACAGCCGTGATTGGTTTTATTTGCGGAGAGCTCAATGTCCCAGTGTGATCAATCATATGACCTGATGCAAGTGCTGTTATGCGGCCCAGTCGAAACCGTGTTTTATTCGTGCTTCTTCGAATCCTTCACAGAAGCGTCGAGGCACAGCCACACACAGCCCGCCCCAATTATCTCACCCAGAAACCAGCCGAGGACATTTTTTGTATTTGCGCGATCGGCACTTTACATGATACAACAAAGAAGCCGTCCCTGTCTTCCAGAAAGAAAGTGCTGGAGTCAATCCGATATCAGACACAGCAACGTAAAGCGCGTGCAGGATGTGCCAATTCCTCGACAGCGTTGCCAAAATTGACAATGCGGCTCAGGCTTCGCCCAGCAAGGCTGCAGTTGGACTATCGCTCCGGCAGAATCCAGGGGTCGTTGGGCGAGATAGCTTTAGGGCTGACGGGGTTCATCCGTCGCGGGTGTTAGACTCCCGAGTCCCGGCGACGGGAAGACATGCTGAGTACGGATCGTACCTCCCGAGATAAGGGAAATTGCCGGGAGCGCAACGACCAACATTTTACCTACTTGACATTGACATGAATATCTGCCAGGCCGGGTGGGATATGGGACAGTTGCTGTACTTTTCTGACCGGCAAGGGATCTCGCTCGGGCAGCTTCGTACTTCGTATCGTCAGTTTCCATCTGAGCTTGGCATCCGTCCCTCGTACCAGTATGCGCGGTAAAAAGGCTTGTGGAACAACGTTAGCCTGAGTCCTCTCGCCCTTGTTTACCTCCCTCTTTCAACGAGAACAAGAACGGCTTCATTTTGAGAACCAACCGGTAATTGCACTCGCGCTCCAGGGTGGGATCTTATTGCAATGAATTGATTCCATTGTTCAGACCGAATGTTAGGCGGAGTGGGGGGAGATTACTGTGCTGGGCATCACAATGCGAGACTTCAGCCTTGAATCCGAGGCGCGATGGAAAGTTGGAGCAATTTGACTTTGGGCACCGTTTCGGCCTCGGGCGCGTGTCTTCCACGCGCTCGCCCCACACACCTCGCACCCAGCCCAACAAGCGCCTTCTGCCTGCTTCTTGACCGGGAAGGGCCGCGCAAAAAGCATGAAACTTTGAAACTTCCATGCCCTCGGACCTTTGCCTACAGCAATCCAGACGCCTCGCAAACAGCACTGAGCAGCTGTGTCGCCGCTATCCAGACAGCTGTTGACTTCGGTCAGTGACTGGGGGCCGTGTTTCGCCGTAAACCGCATTTTACGCCCACCGCCCGAACGGTGATTGAGGCGCTGCTCCCGTTGACTTCCCCCGCCCAGCCCACCCCATTCGAGGACGAGGTGCCCGGGCTTACCTACCCCGCTCCGAGCTGCGCGAAAGCTAGCCGTGAGGAAAGTCGAGTGTCTGCGATCTGCTGCTTTGTCTTGGAGCGCGTAGAAAGACTGGTGAGAATACGCATTCATTGGGAGACAAGAGGCGCGAACAGGACGAATCCCGCAGATTTGCCGCGGCCCTATTGTCCCGACCTGCCTAACCGCCTCCAACATCCAAATCCAAACTGGTACTCACTAGCCTTCCTCCGCTACTGCACTGCAAAGGGCTCCACGACTTGCGCTACTAAAAGACGAAAACCATCGATTGCGCTCCGCACTCCGGCGCTCTAGCACCCGCTTGGGGACTTGTCGGTAACTGGTTGGAGAGCTTGCACCGAGCGCACACCTGCGGCAGTTTGCTTCGACCAGGAACGGGAGCCAGACGAGAAAGCGAAACGCGCATTGCCCAAGCTGACCTGGCTGGGCACCCAAGGTGTGCGGGCGCTGGCGAGCAAGGGAGCCAACAAAGGGGGAGCGTTTCGCCCTCTCTCGCTAGCACTGACCCCCCTCCCCTCCTCCGTCTTGGAACTAAACCCTCTGCGAAGCTGTCTCCATCCCACAATCGCACAACTCCAACACACAAAACAGCGCCGCGGTGCAACGAATCAATACCCTTTGTCGCATCGCTCCCCGAGAAAGGCGACAAGGACCTGGCCTCTCGGTGAAGTGGCCCGGGCGCTGCCAGCACAGAGGTGTCAGCTCACAGGCTCGCGTAAGCACAGCCTCAGAGCACTGCCACTCTCCCACGGTGCCTGGAAGGCTGACTGGCAGAGTGCCTCGTCCCGCTTCTAAAGACAGAAACATCACACAGGCTGGGTGCGGTCGTCAAGCTTGCTCCTCCAACCACGACCCATGGACCAACAGCAACCCCAGGCGCGTGGGCGCTCGCTCTCGGCCGCATCTACCGGCGGGGGACATGCGCATCAACAGCCTCATATAAAGAACAGTCACTCGCCTTCGCCTGCCCGCTTTCCCAATCCGAACGAAGCCGGATCCTCCTCGCTCGGTATTGGCCTCGGCGTACTCGACCCCTCGCAACACTTCCCGACGACTCAGCCCGACTATAGCGCGTACAGTACCAACGCCGGCAGCTTCTTGAGCAACCAGCAACCCGCCCCGCAGTCCTACGCGCAAACAAGCCTTGCTGAGCCCTCTGCGCCGTTTGACCTTAATCAGGGGTTCACAGACCAGCTCAAGTCCGAAGACTCCTCCTACGGCGCGCAGACCCAGGAGGGCTACCAGCAGCAGAACGGGCTCTTAGCACCAAGCTTTGGCGAGGCCGACTTCACCATCTTCCCCCCGACGCCAGGGGAGCCTCAATTCAACGCGCCGCTGTTCGACAACCGCGACGCGGGCATGATGGCTCAAGCAAACCATAGCCCGACACCTCCCCACCTCCTCGGCCCCGACATGCACCAACCCGGGTCCGCAAACCACTCGCCGTCCTTTAATCAGCACCAGTTCTCATCTCCACCTGGGCGGCACTCGCGGAATGTGTCGCTCGGCCCGCAGGATGCTCTCTTGCCGCGGCAGCAGATCGACTGGAGTCAGACGCAATTCCAAGGCCATCGGCGCACGCCCTCAGAGTACTCGGATGTCTCCTCGGCAGCGCCCTCCCCCAACCTGGTCAGCTCGGACACGTTCGATAATATCAGTCAAGGGCACTCCCCAATGCAGAGGCCACAGGATGCCGGTCTGTATCAGGAGCTTCAGGGAATCGGGAGCTTCAGCATCTCAGACCACGGTTCACACTCGCCAAACCATCCCGGTAGGAGTCCATCGCACAGCCCCGCCATCTCCCCCCGCATCTTGCCGCAGCAACTTCCCGAAGTACACCAGCCCAACCACTATCTGAACAATAGCTATGGGGCGGCGCCTTACTTGCAGCATCCTCAAGAAGCATTCCCCCAGCTTCCCCAAGATGTGCCGGATATGCACGGCCAGATGCCGGCTCCTCCGTCCATCAACATCGATTATGCTCCAACAGCGGTGAGGAGTGGCTTCGAGCAGCAAAGCGGTATTGACGCAGATTCACTAACGCCGCCGGCAAGAGGTATGTTGATCGTGGTTCCAGATTTTGTATGTGAGGTCAAACAGCTGACTTGGACTGCCAGGTCGGAAAGTAAACCGTCAACGTGCCGTGACAGATCCATACAACAACAGCGGCAGTGGGGGAATGCTTGGGCCACGGAACCCTGGAAGCCTTTCTCCCAATCTTGGAGCAGACAGCCGGGAATCTTCGCGCTCTCTTTCGCCATTGGATCGCTCTGGAGTATCTCCCAATAGAAGACGGCAGTCGACTTCGTCTGTTCCAAACAACGCAATTGCGCTTCGCCTGGCAGACCCCGACTACAACGGCCCTGGTTCGCAAGGTGAGGGCGGTGCAGGCGGCGCGAAGAGAGTTCAAAAACATCCAGCAACCTTCCAATGCACACTGTGTCCCAAACGCTTCACACGAGCCTATAACCTGCGGTCGCACCTCCGGACCCATACGGACGAGAGGCCCTTCGTATGTACGGTATGCGGTAAAGCTTTCGCTCGCCAGCATGATCGCAAACGTCACGAAGGCTTACATTCCGGCGAGAAGAAGTTTGTGTGCAAAGGTGATCTCAAGGGCGGTGGCCAGTGGGGTTGCGGTCGGCGATTTGCCCGGGCGGACGCCTTGGGTCGGCATTTCCGCTCTGAAGCGGGGCGCATCTGCATCAAGCCTCTCCTCGATGAGGAGATGCTGGAACGCCAGCGGCTCTGGAACGAGCAGCGGATGCAGCAGGCGCATGCACAGGGGATGGTCATGCAGGCACCTGGCATGATGATGCCTCCCGGCATGGACCCCAACACCGGCGGATATCCTATGGATGCCAGCGGCAACTACGCGTTACCGCAGGCATTGCTCGCGCAGTACCCTGCTTTGGCGCAGATGAACTGGGGAGCAGGGGATATGGGCGGCGTGGACGAGGACATGAGCGGGAGGAGTAGCTTCGATGCCAGCGACTACGACGACGGGGATGACGGCGGCTACGTCAGCGGGCCCGGAACTGGCTTCGGCCCGGGCGGTCTTCAGGAGAATTTCGGTGACATGGGGTACGCGAGTGACTATGGTGGGCGCTGATGCTGTCATTTGATCGATCAGTGACAATGGCGCATTGCAATTCGTTCTGAAGTTTTGTCATTACCTGGCGCCGAAGGCTACGGTTATGTTTTTTTCTGGATTTTTTTTTTGGCTTTTCTCCTGATATTCCCAATCCCGATCTGCTATCTATCACGGGGACAATGTTGCTGTTTAGTTTATGTTTTCGTTATGACGTCTATGATCTTTCCTGGGGCATCCCGATACGGTGGTGCTATACCATGGTCTGGCTGGGGCGGTTGGGTTCTGGGTATGGACATGATTGCAACATATGATTTGGTCCTTGGATATCGGATAGACCGCGAAGCAAGTTTATAGATACCAATGTGGAGACATGATCGATTGACGTTCAGAGTCGTACTCCATACCTTGTTGCTTGCGTGTACTGTCTGGGAGGAAGAAAGTAGGGCTTTGCTAGGCACAAGATCGAGACGATGTCAAGGGGCTGAGTGTCTGTCAGGTAGCATAGCACAGGAATTTGTAATTCTACCCAAGAGAAGTTCCCAAAATCCTCCGTTGTACACCTATGCTACACAATAGGGCCAACACCACATCTCTTGGGTTCGAAACCAATGCCGTAAGACAGATCCCGAGTAACCATCGTTTACGAATGCCTTGTGCTGTAATCCTTTACGTAAGTAACCTTCTGGTGTTGCTCATTCTCGTCATGTGATCCCAAAAGCCCATTCCATAACGTACCCGGCAAAAACAGCGGGTATCTAGATATAATTCTGAACAAAAGGTGATGTTCGATCGACTGGATTAAGAAGAGAAGAAAAAAAGTGAACAGAATAGGGGTAGTGCCAGCGTGGAAAGAAGCCAAAACGGTCGTATCTATCGTGAGTGGGCGTATCGGCGGCCGCCCTATATAAAATTACCAGGGGGTTGCGCTACGGAAGGTTGTGGTGTTTGTAGTTGTTGCTGCTGCTGCTGCTGCTGTGCAGCGTAGCTCCGCATGGGAGGTTGTGCGCTGTAGTTTGACACGGAAGATTGCGCTTCGTAATTTGACGATGGACGCGGTGCTCCGTAGTCCTGCGTCGCTGCGAACTGCGTCTGCACTTCATATGTCGTCGCAGGACGCTGCGCGCCGTAGTTGGACGGGGCAGACGGCCTCGGTCTCTCGTAGGTCGACTCGGGACGCTGTGCCTCGTAGCTTCGCACCACCTCATCGGCCAGCCGCTGCAGGACTTCCTGGTGCGAGCTGGAGAAGCTGTGCTTGACGAATGGCTTCACCAAGGGCCCGCACTCGACCTCGGCAATCTCAACGAACTCGTAGTCGCCCTCGCCGGGACCGGGACCGGGTGGCGGCTCGGGCTTGCTGGACCCGTCTGGGACCTCGCCCCGGCGGCGGATCTCGTAGCGGCTACGCACGGTCACACCTCCCGAGGCATCGGCGCGGCACCGGCAGCCGTGCTGGACGCTCTGGAACACGCAGGGCACGGACACGTCCTTGGTCGCCCACGACCCCACGCCGGGGATGATGGTGATGCGCTGGTAGACGGTGAAGGCCTGCAGCCGCTTGCCGTCGTCACGGAAGAAGGGATCGTCGACTATCTCCTCGATGCCGACGCTGCGGCGCTCGTAGCTCACCAGGTGCGGGTTTGCCTCGATCAGCGGCCGGTAGGCCTGGATGGCGGCGATGGCCGCCTCGGGCGCCACGTGCGCCGCAAGCGGCACCTTGGTGGTCACGCTGAAGCTCATGGCGACGACGGGGCGGACCGACACGCAACACGCGGCCGGTTGGGACGGCGGGGCAGAGGTCCGGGCTGGCGGCTCCGGATGGAGGACGCTGAGATGAAGTAGAGACCGGGGATGTGGGATGGGGGGGCTTGTTGGTGGATCGCAGTCACGCCGGGATGTCTGATCAGACGAAATCGGAGCTTGAGGCCGTGGTGTTGGAGCGCGGCGGCCAGAGGGCCCGCGGGAATGCCTGATTCAATGTTCGATACGACTCAGGCGCCGTAGGGCTGAGGTCCTCGCCGGAGGGTAAGGGGAGCTTGCGAAGACAAGGAAGCTTATCGGAGATGCCAAGGCCAGCCGCGAGATGGCCGAGCCAGGAGTTATATGTCTCTGGATGCGCAGGGGATGATGGATGCACGCATGCACGAAGGGGACGGCGCTCGGCGTGTGTCTTTCAGCCCGGCAGCACTCTTGCTGGTGCGGTGCGAGATTGGGAAGCGCAGCGGGCGGGTGAGGTTGAGGCTTTACTCTCAATCAGCCCCCGAGCTGGCGTGGATTGGCTGACGGTTTTGTTCCAGCTCTGCGAGCGGGTGTCGGGCGGGCAGGCGGCGGGTGGTCAGGTAGTCAGCCCGCAGTATCAAGTACGATGGATTACGGGCATGTCAGATCAGATGAGGATGGCGCCTGAGGTGCTGCGATCAGGGTCGCACGCCCGTCAAGATCCCGTCTTTCAGCTCCTTTGTTTCGCTAGTGGCTACCTCGCCCGAGGGTTCGTTGCCTGAAACAGAGCGTGATTCGAAACTCAGCAGTGGCAAAATCCTGGAAATGCCCCTTGCATGACTACACCCACCTAGCCCGTAGCTAACAAGCTTCCAGGTTACATGGAGAGTCGGCAGGATTGCCGGGAGGGGAGAGTAAGCTCCAAGCTCGTGGACGGTCCGCCCCGGGCCACCGTGACGGGAACTCCAGCCGGCGGAAAGGGTGTATTTTCGAAGCATCACCGCCCGGATGACTGGTGATTATTTCGGATGGTGACCTCATCTCGTGCATCTCATCAGGTGGCCCGATAAGCCTCGGCTGCGAAAGCCCCGGAAGGCAAAATTACTGAAAGTGCATTTCGAGAGTTGCAGCCTTCTCTGACCGATCACTGGCTTATTTCAACCGCCGAGCTGCAGTGAGAAGCAGGACGAGGCGTGAACCGCCGAGCTGAGGCGACAGATCGGGCGACACCATGCCGGAGCGGAGCATCGGGGACAGCGACGAAAGCGCGATATTCTCGCCCTCACTACTTTGTACGCGAACCCTGTTTGGTCGCGTCGTCTGGATTGAGCAGCCAAGGCAGCGAACAACATGTTGTCAACAACAAAGGGGTCCCTTTCCAGGTTCGCAAATTTCCCTCCGCGCGCCCTTTCCATTTCTGACAGCCAGTGGGGCCAGTGGAGGCCCTGTGTTTCATCTCAGTTCTGGCGGTGAGGAAGGCGGCTTCTGGACCGATGCCTTTTTCGGACGCGGGAGCGAGCACTGGGACCCAGCAACCCCGCGCCCCCTGGGGCTTCCAGGCGATTTCCACGTTCGTCATTCGCCGTCTCGCAACGGACAAACGAGCTCTCTCCCGCGTCTCCCAAGGTCGGAGCGCTCTTGGCTGTGGGGCTCAAACACGTCAAAGGTAGCAGACACATCGGCTAGAGGTGCATTGCTGCCCAGCTGTGGTGTAGTGGGAACATATTACGCAAAATGCGCGTCGCCGATTTGCTGCTGGCTTCTGCATTTCTGTCCTTGCTGCACGGCGAAATTGCTGTCTCGCATGGCATCGCCAGCAATGACCATGAATGAGAACTGCGCATTGCGCCGGGCGAAAATTTTTCATCGCGAGCCACTCTGACTCCTCGTGTGCCTTGCCCGAGGGCCATGACGGACAGGAGCTTCAGTCAAAACTTCCGCTGCCGGCGCCCTGCAGCAAGGCGAGCAATCCGCTTCGGAGGCGAGCACCGAGGGGTTGACGCGTTCGGCACGGCGCATCGGGACGGGAGTCGTTGCCAACCCCGCAGCCCTGCAATCTCATCCCTGGCCCCTCGACGATAAGGGCAGCAAAAAGAGACAAGGGCGTGGCGATACACACAAATAATTTCCCACTTACCCGTCGGCTCGAGAGACGTTGCGCAGCCTAACGCTGGCGGCCAAAGTTGGACGGGAAGAAGACATGCAGCGAGGCTCCCACGATAAGCTGTTCACCTCATGGTGCTCCTCGGTGATGGTGTCCAGAGCCTGCTCCCATCAAGGTCAGCAGGTGACCCCTAACTGGTTGTGCCGGGACAAGGTCGGCGGCAATGCCACTAACGATTGGGCAGGCATGTAGGGTCCGCCAGCGAGGGCAAGTCGCATCATGGGAAATTCTAGCCTGTTTGAGGGCAGCCGGGACGAGAAGATACATCGTCTCGGGTGCATGAGCACGGCTGCCCAAAGTACTCGTCGCATAGTACTCATCTGCCGGGATTACAAAGGTTAGCTCGGCCAGGGACCCACTGTTACCCCCTGGCAAGGAGAGCACCAAACCAGTAACAGTGGGCCCTGACTGAGCTAACGTTTGTAACCCTGACAGAGGAGTACCTCTACTACCGCACCCCCTCCCTCTCTCGCACATGCGACAACTGCCCATGTGTCTGCCCGAGCCTTGGGATGGGTGGGTTGAAGTTCATCCCTCCACCCCGTCCCCCGCACCGACCAATGACGTGAACCCCCAGCCATCCAGCCAAATTTCCCAGTTGAGCAGCGCCGTCACACAGGCTGTCACACCAGTGCCGTCCGCGGGACCAGATTTATTCCTCAGGGGGGGCGACTCTGCCAACTGAGATGTGATGCGAGGCAGGAATCCGCGCCGTCCGTTTGCAAGACGAAATCGACTGTGACCTCACTCGCGAGCAAGGCGAACGAAGCGCAAGCATTTGCTGCGTGTCGACAACAACAACAAAAAAAAAACGACAGGGTGTGCTGCGAGGTATCCCGCGTTCCCTGCACTGCACTGTCTGGGCCGCCCGATTGTCCTCCGGCAGCCCAGCACTTCCCGCTGTGCGTCGTGCATGAGGGCTCTCCTCCCTTGGACACACTGCGGACACATTGGGACGATACCTACCAAACCTGGGCCCTTTCGCCTCCTTTTGCCTGCTCGTTCCCGTTTGACAATTGGTGTCTACCCGGACCACTCACACCGACGCCTTGCCTCGAATAGAAACATCGGCGGTGTGTGGTTGCACAGCACGGCAGAACCTGGACGACGCACCAATCCCCGTCCTCCCGGTGTCTTCGCCGCCAGATCCGCGCGGGTCATTGGCTCTCTGACAAGGCCATTTTCACCCGGGCGACGAATCTTTTCGCACCAGGGCAAAAACGCCGTGCAAGGGGAAAGGGGAAAGACACGAGAAAAGCGGTCGGGAAGTCGAAGCCTTCTGCCCCCTGCTGTCGCGCTGAGGTGTGTACTTTTTTCACAACCGTAATCCGAGCGACGCTCACGAAGCCTACGACTCGAGGCACGCACGCGACTGTCTGCCACAAACGCATCCTGAGCTGCGCTCACCGAGCCTCCTTCCGTTCAAAAGTGCAACTCCCTCGATCCCGGACCCTACCTACCGAGGTATACAGCACCACATGAGTCTGACAACCGCTCGCCGGCTCTGCGTGAACCCCTTCGACTATCAGGATGGCCGCCGAGGTTCTTACGTTCCGCGAATGCTGGACAGACGCCGCTGTGTATGGCTTACCCAAAGCCCGGCGTTTGACGAGGACGACTGGTTGGGATGAACATTATTCAGAGCAGCTCCTGAATGCCCTCGTGAAAGCGAGATTGGACCACATTGCCCATACCTGGGTTAATTATTGTGCTCAGAGAGAGGTGAGTTTCTCTGACACGCTCGATCGCCAATGTCTGTTGACAAATGTGCTTGTAGAGTTCTTATGCTTGCCCCAATCGCCCCCGACCAAACACGAAACCGCTTGCCGTACCTACCGGGACCCCGAGGCGGGCTCGCGTCCCTGCCATTCTCCCACAACCTTTGTCGTCCGATGACGACGAAACTGAGCTCCCTTCATCCGATCTTTGGAACTTTGCGGCTAGTGACCAGTTGGCCCGCAGCGGCCGGCATTCCACTGGGCTTCCCGCCTTCGACGCCGCAGACCCGGGCTCCGGCCGTAGGTCCGGACGCCAAGAAAATGACCTGTTTTCTGACCCGACCAATGGGTACGAGGTGGACTTCACCAGCGATGAAGGCTTTGTCCAGTTCGCCAAGAAGAAGAAGGCCAAGGCCGCCCCAATGGCGTGGGACGCCCCCGACGACTCCAAGAAGGATGACGGCGCCGGCGACGGGAACAATAATGGCGACGGCAATTCCGGTGGTGATGCTGGCGGTGGAGATGCCGGCAATGCTGGAGGGGATGGTGGCGATGACAAGAAAGACAACAAGGACGACAAAAAGGATGGCAAGGATGCAAAGAGTGACGAAAAGGAGGAGAAGAAAGAGGTCGTCGATGATTTGGTTGTCAATAACGACATCTGGGGCGACTTCGCAACCCCGGGTGGCAAGAAGAAGAAGGGCAAGAAGGGAGCTGCTGCGGTAGTACCGGCTGCTCCACCACCCGAAGAGAAACCTTCCTTTGATTTTGGACTGCCCAGTATCGGGACAGCCGCACTTGATAGCTTCGATGATATCAAGCTCGAGGATACAGCCCCAGCACTCGGTTCCCTCGGGCTGAATTTCGGTACCACTGCTACAGCCAAGACCACAAGCTCCTTCAGTACATGGGGATCAAGTTGGGATACCGGAACCACCGGAACCACTGCATCCACGGGCTGGGATTTCAGCGGAGCCAAAACCTCGGCCGCGGACACCACGTCTAAGGACGAAGGCGAAGGTGACAATCCCTGGGATATCAATAGGAGTAAGCCCAAAAAGAAAGGGAAGACCACAATATCCTTCGGCTTCAACGAGGAAACCCCGGAGGATTTCAATTCTATAGATTCTGGGAAGAAGGACGATGCGCAGGATGACAACACCGGCTTCTCGTTCTCCGGCTCTGCAAAGGACAAGAAAAAGAAGAAGGCCAACATCTGGGGTGCGGATCCTGAACCGGAGAAGGAAGCTACTCCTGCCGAGGAGGACACTTCCTGGGGGTGGGGCAGCTCGACCAAGACAAAGGGCAAGAAGAGTGATCTGCCCCCTGAGCCCGAGCCCGAACCCGAGCCACTTGTCGATGCGGCACCTCCTGAGGACGATTGGTTCGGTACGGCAACGGCAACGACGAAGAAGGACAAGAAGAAGAAGAAGGGAGGACTTGCCGTGGTGGAGGAAGCAAAACCGGAGGAGCCCCCAAAGCCAACTAATCCGGTGCCCGAGCCCGAGCCCGTCGACGTCGGTTGGGGGGCCATCGGCACCAAGAAGAAGAGCAAGAAGGGGAAAGCTGTGGTAGTTGAGGAGACGCCAAAGGAGCCTGACCCGCCAGTTGAACCGGAACCGGAGCCGGAGCCGGAACCGGAAAAAAGCGCCGCTGCTGCCGATGACCTTTGGGGATGGGGAGCTGCCCCAGCTAAAACCGACAAGAAGAAGAAGAAAGGTAAGAACGCCATTGCCGAAGAACCTCCGAAGGACCCAGAGCTGGAGCCGGAGCCGATCCCGGAACCGGAGCCCGAGGTCAAGCTGGATGACAAGAAGGAAGATGATTTCTGGGGCACCGCCGCAACATCGACATCGACATCCAAGAAGGACAAGAAGAAGAAAGGTAAGAACACCGTCATCGAAGATGTGGTTGAGGAAATACCCATACCTGTTGTCGAAGAAGAGAAAAAGGAGGATCCAGTCGACGACTTCTCATGGGGAGCCCCAACCAGCAAGAAGGACAAGAAGAAGAAGAAGGCCTCCATTTGGGACGACCCGGTTCCTGAAACCGAACCACCGGCCCCAGAGCCCGAGCCCAAGCCCGAGCCACCCAAGGAGGACGACAAGAAGAGTGTAGCAGATGATGCTTTTTCCTTTGGAGCCACAAGCAAGAAGGATAAAAAGAAGAAGAAGACGTCCATCTGGGATGATCCTGCGCCTGAACCTGAACCAGTCAAGGAGCCCGAGCCCGAACCTGTTCCAGAGGAAGACAAGAAGAGTATTGCCGATGATACCTATTCGTTTGGGGTTACTAGCAAGAAGGACAAGAAGAAGAAGGGTAAGGGTGCTGCTGCGATCTTGGAGCCCGAGCCCGTCAAGGAGCCGGAACCGGAGCCCGAGCCTGTGCCGGAACCAGAGCCGGAGAGGGAGGAAGTTGCAGATGACTGGGGTGGTGGTGGGTGGGGCGCTCCGGCTAAGAAAGATAAGAAGAAGAAGGGCAAAGCCGTCGTGGCCCCTCCTGAGCCAGCTAAGGACCCCGAGCCAGAGCCTGAACCAGAGAAGAAGGAGGAGGACACCGCCGACTTTGGTGGATGGGGTGTGCCGGCAAAGAAGGATAAGAAGAAAAAGGGGAAGAATGCCATCATCGAAGAGCCGGAGCCGATTAAGGAGCCGGAGCCAGAGCCCGAGCCCGAGCCTGTTCAGGAGCCTGATCCGGAGCCAGAGGCCAAGGCAGAGGATGACTGGGGCTTTTCTGCTCCAAAGAAGGACAAGAAGAAGAAGGGCAAGAATGCCATTATCGATTCCGATCCTCCTCAGGAACCAGAACCCGAACCAGAAAAGAAGGTGGAGGATGACATGTTTGGATTCAGCACATCCAAAAAGGACAAGAAGAAGAAGGGGAAGGGTGCTGCCGTTATTGAACCTGAGCCGATCAAGGAGCCGGAGCCGGAGCCCGAACCTGAACCTATTCCTGAACCCGAGCCGGAGAAGGTCGACGATGACACATGGGGATTCGGCACTTCTAAGAAAGACAAGAAGAAGAAGGGCAAAAAGGGCGAGGTAGATCCCGAGCCAGAAGTTAAGCCAAAGGAGCCCGAACCTGAGCCCGAGCCGGAAAAGAAGGAGGATGACGACATGTGGGGATTCGGCGCTTCCAAGAAAGATAAGAAGAAAAAGGGCAAGGGCAAAGATGCGGAGCCTGAACCACCAAAAGAGCCGGAGCCGGAGCCTGAACCGGAACCTATCCCTGAACCCGTCCCTGAGGCGGTTGCTGACGATGATTTCTTCGGTATCGTGTCTAAGAAGGACAAGAAGAAGAAGGGAAAGAAGGGAGATGTCGAACCAACAACGCCTGCGCCTGAGCCTGTACCCGAGCCCGAGAAAAAGGAGGAAGAGGATATCTGGGGTGTACCCACGACGTCTAAGAAGGATAAGAAGAAGAAAGGCAAAACCGTGGTCGAGCCAGAACCTATCAAGGAGCCCGAGCCTGAACCTGAACCTGAGCTCGAGCCCGAGCCAGTGAAGGAAGACCCTGTCGTCGAAGACATGTGGGGAGTCCCTTCGTCTAAGAAGGATAAGAAAAAGAAGGGAAAATCCAAGGACCCGGAACCTGAGCCTGTGAAGGAGCCCGAACCTGAACCCGAGCCTGTACCTGAGCCCGAACCTGAGAAGAAGGATGACGATGACTTCTGGGGCGCAGCTGTGAGTTCGAAGAAGGACAAGAAGAAGGGGAAGAAGGGCACCGCTATTGTCGACGAGCCCAAAGTTGAGGAGAGCAAGGCGGATGATATGTGGGACACGTGGGGCTCCAACAGCAAGGACAAGAAAAAGGCCAAAGATGAAGTCCCAGTCGGCAACACCACGGCAGACAACAAGGATGACGACTGGATGAATTGGGATCAAAAGACCGACAAGAAGAGCAAGAAAACTTCGACCAATTTGCTCGTCGACTTTGACAACAAGGAGGACGACTTTTTTGGCTCTTGGAGCACCGGCAAGGATAAGAAGAAGGGCGAGGACGACGAAAAGTCTCTCAAGCCCGACACCATCGAGGAACCAAATGCAGACGACACTTGGGGTCTGACAACGTCGACGTCAAAGAAGAAGAAGGGCAAAGCCAGCAAGAATGCGCCACTTGAGATTACGGACAGCGGAAACCTTGACTCGTGGAAGCCTGACTCTGTCGAAGAGACGAAGGATGAGAAGGTAGATGATGATGTCTTTGGGTGGGGTAGCAGCTCCAAGAAGAAGGGTAAGTCACGAAAAGAAGTGCTCGCCGACGATCCACCGCCGCCGGCACCTACACCCCCCTCCATGGACTTTGCTGAACCAGAACCAGACGGCAACACGTGGGACGAAGAGCCGTCACTGGCGGCGCTCACCCCGGTCAACTCCAAGGACGACAAAAAGTCAAAGGGCAAGGAGGTTAAACTGACGAAGAAGGAGCGCGAGAAGCTTGAGAAGGAGAAGAAGAAAGAGGAAGAGGAAGAGAAGAAGCGTAAGGCCAAGGAGGACGAGGAGGCCGAGGAGCAGGCTCGGCGCGATGCTGAGGAGCAAACAGCTCGTGAGGAAGAGGAGCGCAAGCAGCGTGAGGATGAAGAGAAGGCGCGTGCCGAAGCTGAAGAGCAGGACCAAAAGGGTGCCGGTGAGGACGATGCTTCACTGGAGGAGGCTGAATTGGCGGCCCTGACTGCGAAGAAGGCGAAGGCGAAGAAGGGCAAGCTCACAAAGGCGGATCAAGACAAGTTCAACCAGCTCACCAAGAGCATCGCAAAGCGCACCGAGGACAGGGAGGCGCGCGAGGCTGAAGAGCGGGAGGAGGCGCTTGAACGGGAAGAGGCGCTCAAGGAGGCTGAAGAGCGCGCCATCCGCGAAGCCGAGGAGACGGCCGAGCGCGAGCGGCAGGAGGCCGAAGAGGCAGCACCATCGTCGAAGAAGTCGAAGAAGAAGTCCAAGGATAAGGAGAAGGACAAGGACAGGAAGAAGAGCCTCGATGTTGAGGACGACGACCTCAAGGGAATCGAACTCACGCCTGAGGAAATCGACGCTCTGCTGGACGAGGAGGAGACGGGCCGCAATGCACCAGCCAAGAGCAAGGGCAAGGGCAAGGCGAGCGAGCCGGCAGCCGCAGCTGAAGAGGATCCCTTCAGTTTCTGGGGCGCCAAGAAGCCAGCCGCGAAGTCCAAAAAGGGGTCTGTGGCTGACACATGGGGTTCCGCCACCCGCTCAGGCGAGATTGGGGATGCTGAGTCATCAAAGATTCTAGAAGCTGCCACCATCGGTGCGATTGGCGCGGCGGCCACCTCGGTGTGGGCGGCCACCTCACCGTCCACCGAAACGACCAGCCGCGACATGAAGTCCAAGAAGGCTGTGGCTGGCAAGATCGCCGATCGCCTCAAGGCCTTTGAGTCACCCGAGGATGACTCCAAGGCCAAATCCGGCGCCAAATCCAAGGCCAAGGCCATTGCGAAGCCCCAAGACATCAGCGACATTGACAGCGACGGCGACAGCGACGCGCAATCCGCAAAGGAGTCACTGCCGCTGCCGCCACCTCCCCCGCCCCCGCCTGCGCCCACGCCACCCAGGGAGTCCAAGGAGGATAAGAAGAAGGGCAAGAAGAGCAAAGACAAGAGCAGGGCCTTCATCGTCGATGAAGCTCCCCCGCCCCCTCCTCCT
>Ga0247758_1000160_pt1 | contig 55659 bp, 72 predicted proteins | sample UWRJL156409C4_FD_180950 | JGI IMG/M metagenome (GOLD analysis project Ga0247758, IMG submission 180950) | Plant litter microbial communities from Arlington Agricultural Research Station in Wisconsin, United States - UWRJ-L156-409C-4 | ecosystem: Environmental > Terrestrial > Plant litter >... | reverse complement strand
TATACAAATGGAAGCTCCCTGTGTGTGGGGAGAGCACATGATCCAAGGCCCCTGCGCTCCAGCCAAGCCTGGAGCGGTAAGGCGCCTGCGCGCCTGAGCGCCAAGAACTGCCGCTGCAGTTCGACATGGTTACTTACCAGGGTCAAGCCGCCGCAATCGCAAACGGTGATCAAAGAATCCTCCTAGCGCAGTGTTAGCCTCTCCAAGCACATTCAGCGGGTCCTGAGAATTAGATGAAAAGTCATACCGCAAATGAACCCTCATTGCTGGCGGTGAAAATCGCGAGGGCTGCTGCTTCCTGCTCCGAGAGATAATCGAAGGAAAAGGTCGATGTCTCGGCCAGGGAAGGAAGGTGGGCCTTCTCTACAGCCGCCATCATGCGATTGCAGTCTTCAGGTTTCCAGCTCGCCGGAAAAGTGAAGACGCAGTGAAAATCGCAGGGGCCGGGCACGGACTCTTGTTTTGGCAACTTGTCAAAGAAGCGTTGCATCAGCGCCCGCAGGAGGGAGCGATCATGTCAGCAGCCGAACGACTTCCCCACGACATTCGTGCCTCTTCAAGTAGTGGCTGCAAGTCCCTCGGCAAGTGATCGCGGTGCATGAGAGCCAGTTTGCACCATCGTATGTCCGATGGGCCGGCCTGGCTGAGACTGAGCACGATTTTGCCAGCTTGGTCGAACGTAAATGCAGTGGCTACTTGCCCAGGCTCAAGGTGAGCGTCAAAGAGCAGAGACATGATGCATCCCTTATCCAATATCACTGCGTGGGGGCGCAGATACATGTAGGATATGGATGAGTACCTTTGTGAACCCCAAAGCGGCAAGTTAATCATGCAAGTCATCTGCAAGGGGGGAGGAGGGCACCTACGTCACGCCGAAATCGATTCCGACGAAGAATCTTCCGATGTTAGCGGCTTCAGGCATGATGGCTGGCGCTTGGGGGTTGGTGCGGAGGGAAAAAGATGGGTTGGGAGATGTTGAAGAGGAGAGAAGATGAATTGTGGTGTGATGTGGGAGTGTGCGATGGATACTATATGTTTGTATATCAGAATACTCCTCCCACTTTCTATTGTTTTCTCCAGCCCAGAATGAACTGGAAACAGCATCTATTGACCGACCTTCTCAGGCACCAACCGTCTTGCCGAGCTGAAATCAAAACCGACATGAGATCAAAAGGGCATAACCTCATTCTCCCGCTGGAGGGGTCTAGAAGATGTTGTGTGACAAAGAAGGAGGTTCCAGGGTTAGGGTCTAAAACCGAGGACCGTTGGTCATGGGGTGTTGCCAAGCCCTCAGCGCGGCCAGGAGGGGGCAGCTGAGGCAATTCACAATGATGGAGACTACAGTGGAGCGGCTTAGCCGTCCTCTCCTTTTCTTTGTTCAGCAGGATCCAGTCTATTCAGTTCCATTCTATTATCTCTCTCGTTCCAGTGTGACGTATTGAAACATTGACGCAGAGTGAAAAGAAGAAACCAACAATGCCGGAGCAGATTGCTTTTTCTTTCATTTGGTATTTTTCCTGCTGCGATTTCTTCCCATTGGTTACCTAGGTATGAGCTTGACGCACTGACCCAGTAGAGCCCGATGAAAATGGACAACGAAGAACTCACTCCGCTGGGGCCGGTTCAGAACAAAGGTCCACGTTATGTTGGGCCGCCGTTGTCCGGCATCCGCACCCACCATCGCCGGAAGCATCCCGAGCTGACATAGCAGGTTGGACAAAGGAGCAACGCAACTTAAGATCTGCGATATATGCCTCTCGCTCATTCATCCTCAGCAACGCACTTTCAAATTCACGTCCGTCTCTGCGATCTACTACACTTGCCACAGTTCTGCTTTGGGCCCCTTCTCTAGAACCAAAAAGACGCCCATCATGTCCGACAGGGAAAGCCCCACCTCCAACCTTGAAGACGCCTTTCCGTCCGAAGAACTGCGTCAGATCTATAGGATGGCGTCCCCACCCTACGCCTTCCCGACACCCACCCCGATAATGAAGAGCGGAAGCGCGGCTTATTGCAAACCATTCTGGCCGAAATCCCGCCTCCCCACGGCGTCGACTTTGGCTGGCGCAAGCTAAATGAAGAAGTTGAGCGACTTGCCGTAAGCATCTGCCACTTTCTGCGACCGTGGAAGATGCTGCTCCCCGAGACCCAAGATTCGCTTCTCCAGCTGGCGGGTGAGAAGAATACGGAGCTGTTTTACACCTCCCGTCACGTCTCACCCTATCTCATTCAGGCCTGGCTCTGGCACACCCTCAACGACAATCTTTTCTCAAACTCGGACAAGTGGGCGACGCCGACGTGGAAAATCTTTGGGGGCCTCTTGTCCCTTTTCTCTAGCCGCGCCGGGACACTCCACGGGTGCCTATGCTGGGAGACCAAGCTCTCGATCAACCCGATGGCGTGGCTAGAGGGCGAGTACCACCACTGGCGAACTCTCACGTTTCGCATGATGCAAGACCAGCTCGGACATGGTGAGAAGCACAGCTCTTCCGAGCGGCTAGCCAACCTGATCATGCGCAAGCTCGCCGACCTCATGGACACGACCGAGGCAGGATTGCCGCAAGGACATTTCGAACAGAGAGTCAAGGATTTAACCCATGTTGCCGTGAAAGTGGACCTCTGTATTCTCCTCGAAAGACGCCATTCCATGATCGCCTGGCACCTCCCCGGCATGCCCAATGCTGCTTCCATGCGGGGATATATCCACCGCGAATCCCCCGCACTTCAAAGCTGTGGCAGCACGTGGGGGTTCGAGGGTGAGCCGATCGATTTCGTCGTTTGCCCCGGCATCTTCCAGTCTGGCGAAAGAAGTGGAATACGGTATGATGAAGGACAATGGGTGGCGCCGACCCTGGCTGTCATCAACCAATTTCCCAACGGCGTGCCAGATGAGAGCGACGAAGAAGAGAAGGTGCCACCAGGGACCAAAAGGTATCGTCGTGATGCGTCTGGCAGGCTCGTGAGCTCTTAGCGTACATGGATTGTACATGGATTAGGGGGGGGGGGGGGTTTTCCGTTGTCTCCCACATTTTTTCCTTTTGGGCGATTGAGTTCACCATTGACTTGGGGCGAGGGTTCTTTGTTTTGTTTCTTGGTGCTGTCAATCTGCACGGCTGTGGTCCAGAGAGGGAGATTGAAGGAAAGGGATACCCCCTGACCCAATTTTTGCACTATACCCTCTTTGTAACTAGCGTTATTTTTGAGCCGGCCCTCAGCACTTGCTGGTTCATACAACACATTTATATATAAAAGGGCTTTTGGCTTTGCCAGAGAGCAAGAGGACAATCAAGCATTCTCACAATTACAAACGCAGACCAAATGTGTCGTGTTTCTAACGCAGGTCCTTAACTTGCCAAAGCAGCTGAAGAATACCTTGCGTCTGCACGCTGCGCTGGAGGCGAAGAAGCCTGGAAAGAAAACAATGAGCTTGATGGATTGAGGAAGCAAGGCCCAAGGAGGAAGCAGTGGAAGAACGCACAGGTTGAGAGTTAGTGGTTAAAGGAAGAAAGAATTCCATGGGGAACGGCCGGAAGGAAAGAATTTATAGGCGCCGAGAACCCTGATAGCTACGTGCGAACTTTCAAACCTCTCTAAATTCCACAGAATCCAGAGTGCAGTGCTTCCAACAGCCCGCATGTCCATTAGCGGCCGAATCAGCCGGCGACGTAAATATCCGGAAACAACCACGGCAGCCACCCTGCGGCGCCGTAGATATTCGCGGATTTCACCAGTGGGTGGCGGTGTGTAAGGGTTAGGGTTATATACAGGGAGCCGATCAGCGGGCGGCTGATTTTGGCTCAGCAGCGCCGTGTATACTAACTAGAATAACGGAAGAGAAGAAGATTTTACTTTTAACGCTTTTAGTTTAGCTCAACTTGAAAATCCAGCGCACTAAAGCTTTATTTTCATAAACTGAATAATACAGCAGGGTCCTTGGGATGGAAAATGCGCACGGGAGCGACTGGTGATGGAGACTGACAAGGATTCTTGCGTTCGAGTCTAACTGGAGTCTAAGGTGGTCACCGACTGTCTGGCACTGCATTAGCGCCGTGTGACGGCTTCGCAGCGCGCGGGAGCGTAAGTCGCATGGCCACTAGGCACCTGAGCACCATTGCTTGCTTGCTAGAGCGCTGTTATCACGGCTTGTTTTTCTCATCGCGGCTTGTTTCCCCAGATGACTGAATCAGTCACCCCTTTGTGACTGTGGGTGGAAACCATGATCATTAACTAAGGAGGGACAGTCACCACAGTCACGTCGCAACAAGCTACAAGACATAAATGTTTCTAACCGCTGTTCGCTTCTGCCATAGCCTTCTTATATTGTAGAGCCCTTCGTTGTTTCGTCTCTGCTCTTTGCAGCGACATCATATCCACGGCGAGTTTTGTCTCCTGCGAGTTCAATACCATGGCACCAACCTATTTGGCTGACAGATACGGCTGGGCCTACTCTCTTGATGACGGAGGCCAGCCCAAGTATCTCTTGAATGGCGCAGGTAACTTTATTCGTCAATGTATGCTTTCCCAGTCCCATTCAGACAGCGAGAAGCCAGACAGGCCAGACACTCCCCCAAGGTCAAGTCCCTCCGACAACTCAGGGTCCAATAACTTAGAGGGCTCCGACACCTCAAAATATTCCAAGATATCTAGGGGCTCCACTGACAGCGGCCAAAGCATTAACAGTCCGGCAACAGTCGGATGGAAGTGCTATCACTGTAACACAGTCAACTATACGGATCATCAGCGTATTCCTTTTGAAATGCCAGAGCGCGATGCGCATGGGAATAATCGCCGCAATGAACAGGGACACTTGATTTTTCGTCCATACCCGTTTATCCCCTGTAGCGGCTGTAATGGCCACTGCACTCCATTTTGTAAGGCCCTCCTGGACCCTTGATCAGTCTCACATAATAGGCGGCCTTAAGACGTAAGCTGAAGGAGTCGATTCCGCTGGTTCTTGTAGAGAGAGTAGAAGTTTCCGACGATGGCCTCTAGCTGCATGTTTGGTACAAAAACTGCAAACCTTTATCGCTGCAGGAATACAGACCCTGATCGCTAGCACGACGGCGGCTCCTTAGCAGCAGCAAGGCGGTCGGCCCCTACAAGTGATTAGCTGTAATGGTTCCTCCAATCGCTGAGGTCGTTAGACTCTTAATTACATCTGACTTTCTTTCCCGGCGTTTTTTTCTTACGTATTTCTTCTTCATTTTTCTTAGGTGTTTCTTCTTCATCGACGACCATCTTTTTGTTACGCTCGGTGTTTGCCAGGACTTCCGGGTCGGAATCTGCGATGACCTTGGCGCGTAGCCTTGCCCTCCTCTGCATCTTAGCATACTTCTTATAATTCGCGTGGCGAGCCTCGTCGTCGTCCGCCGCTTGCCAACGGTCTTGGGTCGCTGCCATCCAATCAGCTACCCTCTCAGCTGTCCAATCTTCAGGACTGGGAATTTTGACTAGGTGAGCCTGAATATTAGATCCGTGCTCACGTCGGAGCCGATTAGCGGTGGCCTCGTCGCATAGAACCAATTTGTTGTCGACGCTGACGAAGTCCCAGTTTCTGAATCCCGGGAGACGAAGGGCTTCCTGGGGGGTCTGGCTGTCGGAAGCCGTCTGGCCACTGTTGGGGGGAGCCGGGCCACTGTCTTGGTCGGCCGTGAACATTTTGGCAGGGAAAGCGCGCTGGATTTCGGAAAGGTAACTTGCAAGGGAAACGCGATGGATTTCGGAAGCAGGAAACTTGGAAACAGAAAGCGTTAGAAAATGTGGGGGCGACAAGGGCTCACCACAGCAGAGCTGCAAGCCGCACATAGCCATTGTTCTTGTGACATGGTTAATGAGATGAAATTTTACTCTCAATCCACTTGCGGCTGCCGAACAAGAGCGCTCTTGTTCCCCATTTACAAAACAACGAAAACTGGAAGACTGGAAAATCCCGAAAATCGAAAATCTCGAAAATCTCGAAAATCTCGAAAACTTTGAAAACCGCAAAACAGACACCCGCAACCCCTTCAAACCCCGGCCCCCGCCACGATGCCCGACCAGTTTTCCAAACCCAGGCTCTCGCGCGACGACGCAACGCGCTTGCCCCCTATTGTCATCCTTCACCCTGACTACCCTCCCTCCGAGAACACGCTTGCCCTACCTTTACGCCGTAAATAACGGCGGTATCGATTACGACACCGCCCTAACGGCCTATGGCATCCTCGCCGGTAACATCTACTCGGGCTTCCTTACCACGCGCGATAACGACACCGACAGAACCCAGCGCCAAGGGGAACCTAGATCAACAGCTCCAAACGCAACGCCACGAGCGACTAAGCCAACCACAGGCAGACAGAGCGTCAGCGTTAAAGCTACACTTAACAAAAGGGAGGATACATTTCCACCGCATATCAGTTTTTCAGTTACTAGGGGATCTACTAGAATTACTAAATGAAGGTGAGTCGTCACTACCTACCTACTAAGCAGGCGTTGAATTACAACGCCTGTGCGTGCTACAACCAGCAACTGCCTAACCCTGTTTCATTTCTCCAGCGGACTCAATATGTCGAGGAGAGCGCACGCCGTAGGATCAGGAGACACCGGGCCATGAGATCGAAGACAACAGCCATATTACCAGTTACGACTTCCCGTCAATACCATCGGGGCTGACGGAGTTATCGCAAATCTTTGCTGATATTATGGAGGTAGTGGACTGCCTCTTCAGACTGTCGATGTCGATTCGAAACTCTATCCCCCATGACCGGTTCAGGAAGGAAAATTTGATCAACACTTCGCACTTCGAAGCGTCCGATATTAGCCACGTTCATGACATATTCCCGTCTGCTCCGGATTTGGTAAAGGAGAGGCTTGGAAGAGCTATTTCGCGGCGGCGCCAGTTCTTCAAGTACAGAGAACTCCACCATAATAAACTTGCGCACGGCGTCGATGACCCAGGGTGTACCGAGGACGCAGGTGTAAGCACCATGGCATCATCCATCCCTCCAGAACTGAAATTTGGAGGCATGACATCTCAAACTGCCGAAACAAATGTTCTGGACGAGGATGGTGGCTCTGAATCAAGCTGGACGGACACTACCTGCGGTTTCTCGGCGTTAGGACTCGGGGGCAAGAAGCCCAAGATCCCGCCACTACCAAAGGAAGCCGGAGATCGGCCATTTGAGTGCCCATTCTGTTACACGATTATATCCGCCACGACAACCAAGGCATGGATGTAAGTCATACTTCCAGATTGTCCTTCCTCACTATGGAACGTGTGACTGATCAGACACAGTAAGCATGTTCTTGCCGATCTTCGCCCTTATATATGTCTGCTGCCCGATTGCACCAGCCCTTTGCGAGACTTTGAAGGGCGGCGTCACTGGATGCATCACATTATAGATCATCACTGGAGGGTGTGGGTCTGTATGATCCTGGACTGCAGACTGATGTTTGAGTCTGCAGACTGATGTTTGAGTCTGCAGACTGATGTTTGAGTCTGCAGACTGATGTTTGAGTCTGCAGATGAGATGCGTGACCATCTTGTAGCTTGCCACGGAAGCTCGATTCATACAGATGGTATAGAGGCTCTTGTCGAGATGAGTGAGCGCCCAAAATCACACGCCGTCTCTTCCGTATGCCCGCTTTGTTACCAGAACATTGGCTCCTTAAAGGAGTATGCGCGCCACGTTGGGCGTCACCAAAGAGTTCTTTCGATGTTTGCTCTGCCGAGGCTAGAGGTAAATGGTGACTCTGACGGAGAGGATGATGAGATGGATACGGAGGCAGAAGTAAAGGAAGATGACACTGGCTCTAGCGACAGCGATGTGTCCGAGGCAGATGTTTGTCTAATGTCCATTCTTTGCAGAGAGCGAATTAGAAGTCACCACTAACATGTTATACGAGCAGGGAGCCCATTCACCCACCTCTTCCACCGAGCGACGCCGCCGGGTCTCTACAAACGAAGGCTACGAGGGCGAATCAGAAATTGAGGTTGTAATCCCGTCCATGACGGGAGAGTGGGAAGAATATTGGAATTGCTGCCAGTGTGGAGGATTCATCAACAATACCTCGTCCATGTGTTGTTCTGAGGTGTCAGGAGGTACAGTATGTGGCCATGCCAAGTGTGATCGGTGTGAGCTGGAGCGAGATTCAGTAGGTAGGACAGGTACTTAGGGTGAATATAGGCATAGGTATTTTATATTACACATTGCATGCTGCGGTTATTTTCTAGCTTTGTATGGATTGTGGGACGAGAGGAGCAACAAATGGCTAGAAATTCCACGTAATGAACTGCTTGAACGTCTTTTCACCTACGTGACTGTGAGCTATGACAACGGAAACCTCAAAAGTACTTAGAGGTCTGGAACATCTAAGCACTGCATGTCCGTACGGTCAAACGGATCCTCTGGGCATAGTTATGGTAGGCTCGAGTCCATGATTATGGCTACAGAGGCAAGAGTCGCAGTTGCTTCGATTTCGTGTCTAGCTTCGGCGAACCTTAATGAAGGGGTCGCGTCACAGTCGTAGAGTTTTCTTTCGCTTCTTCTTTTTTAATTTACCACCTGTTTTCCCACCACCACAGTGCCCTGAAATAACGCAAATAACCAACTCCTCTGATCAGAAGAAGACCTAGGTATGAGTTTGGAAGTTTGGAAGTTTGTAAGCCTGGAATAAGCATAGGTAGGTCGGTACCTTATTCGTCAAGTAAAAAATATAGTGTTCGAAATTTGTATTTTATTATCTGGTTCACGCACCCTGTTGCACTGTATATTGTCGCACGTATTGCGTACGAACTGAACTCACGGCCGAACTGTGACTATTATTCGAAGTCGTAGATTCCAACTGCGCTGCTTGTTGTGATCTCGTTAGTTTGGTGTGTTTTCTCCCCTGTTCGCCATCACGGACCCCTCTTATGATCAATTGATCTCTCTCTCAGGATCCCCCAGGAGATTCGGTCTTTGGCCCATCATCACCCCACTACTTGTTGGCCCCAGAGCCGAATATACCCCGGGACCAGGAGCCGTATACAGATTGTTATTATAAAGGATGAAACGTTTATTGTTAGATAATTTAGGCCGTATTTGAAATAAGCCGTCTACGAAAGTAAAATTTTGCGTAGGGGACTCTTTCCGTAAAATAAACAATAGGGGGTAGCTCCTTCCTTAAATCCAGAGCCCCTGGTTTAAGCGACCAGCTTATTTTAAACGAGCGGTTCATCAACCGTATATAGACCGCTTAAACGGTATAGATGAAAAGTTAACTGTTACAGACCTTTAAACGGTTTCGAGAAAGTAAGCCAGAAATAAACCATTAATGGAGGGTCTAGAAACGGCTCGTGGACCCCCTCTTAGGCGGTACTGCCTTGTTGTGGAATTGGCTAGTTGTGAGATACCTACTTATCATATCTGCTTGTTGAAGACTCACTCGCATGTCCGGCGACTGATCACAACTGAAGAGATGAGGCGATGTTACCATTCAACAGTGTTGGGACATAGGATTTTGTGTCGGATATCCAGTTTCGTTAGAAGCCAGAAGCCCACACTAGCCAGCATAGATGGATGCAACCCCAACCCAAATTGCATCCCCGTCACCGGCGTCCGGACTAGCATCTTCACCTCATTTATCCCGCTGTGGGCCCGCCCCATCCCATCCACAACTTGAAACAACTACCCTGGTTAGCGCCCTATTGAAAACACCATGTAACCCTCAACGCGCAAACATTGCTCCGTCTTACAACATGCCTGTACCAAACCCCGGCTTTGCACAAATATGCTCGATTTCCCGGCGACAGCACCCGCGGAGGACTCGCGGTTCTTGAGTGTGCGCGCCCCTTGCAGACGCCACACTTTTGTTTATCGCCATTGTATGGAGTACCTAGGTAGGTATTCTGGCGCGGGACGTTACGCAAACTACATTACCTATCGACACGCATTCGAGTAATGCCGAGCATACCTAACGAGGTGCGATGACGAATACGCGCCCCCCAGACGAGAACCTCCCCGAGGTGGTCCCATCCCGACCGCCCGTCGAAGACGCGTCTCCACAGGTCCTTTCGGACGAACAGGCGTGGCAGCGCGAAGCTTTGGGAGGCGATAAATACCCCGTTGTTTATGATGATGCGCCGAAATTGTTTGATGATGGGACGATAAAGGGGCAGGATGAGCATGAGCTTCCGCAGGCTTGGTCGCCAGATGCATCGGCTGGCACGGCGCCGTGGGAGTCTCTTCCGCCGGTGGCTGCTGTGGGGGCTCCCGGTGGGAGTGAGGCGGCTGAGGAGAGGAGAATATGGGGTGTCAAGAGGAGGGTGTTCGTCATACTGGCTGTGCTGGCAGGGGTCATTCTGCTTGCAGCAATCATTGGGGGTGCTGTGGGAGGTTCGATGGCGAATAAATCCGACAAGTCTGTCTCAGGGGATGCTTCGTTGCAGGAACAGCCATCCGTATCTTCATCTTCACTTACCAGGCCACCCACTACCTCACCTTCTTCATCGTCATCCTCACCATCAACATCCCCAACATCAACATCCTCACCGCCCTCACCATCCTCGACGACTACAACCCTCAACAACAGCACCGCCCCCAAAGGCCTCGCCTTTCAAGCCTTCGCCTCCCCCTCCTACCTCGGCACCGCCACACCCATCATCCAGGCCGAAGGCTTTCACGACCTGAACATGTCAGCGCGCAGCTACGTGTGGCTTCCGGACGGAACGCAGTGCTGCCTGACGTTTTGTGCCGACAGGACAACAGCGACGGGGTGGTGGTGTGATCCGAGGTATCAGACATCGTCGTCGGCCGTGTTTGGAAGGGTGTATATTTGGTGTGGGGGGAATGATGGGACGAAGAATGAGACTTGTTCGTAGGATAGGTGGCACTGGGGGTGTGCACGTGTGTGCAATGTGCAAGGCCAGGAAGGAGCATTTGGTAGACTATCGACAGATGATCTGCACCCATGTCGACTAAGAACCTAGTTCACTCAATCGCACACATTGATGGCGGGCCCTTGATGGCAAAGGAAGCCCGACGGTTCGGAGTTTCGAGAGTCAGCAACGGCCAGCAAGGAATGCATCACTGATGCAGCCCCATCCAACACCTGTGACACCCTCGTCCTAATAGATGGTTCTGTGTAGCAGACTGAGGCAGTAAAGCGGTACTGCGAATCAAGCAAGAGGGCCCAATTGTCCACGAACCGGCCATGGTGTTCATTGCTGTCGTTATCGGCGCTGAAGCTGCCGTTCGGACCGGTGCCAAGCTTTGGCGGCTGTGTTGCGTTTGGCGAGTCATAACGGAGAATGGCCGATATTGAGGCAGGTAGTGACCTTCCTTCCAGTGCCAGCCTTTGTCACTTCCTCCGGGAACTTCCACAGAAGTTTATTTAACATCCACCCGGCTCGCTAGTACCGGAAGCATTGCTAGATCATCGAACCAAGCATACACCATCTTTCACTCTTCGGACGCATCCGTGTCGTACTCAAAGTATGAGGGGACCACTTCGTTTCCAAACGCCTCTCGGAAACACTCAAACGCAGCATCTTCCTCTCCCAGCCAAAGTTTCTCTAGTGTCGAGAATACCAACTCGTAGTCGCAGTCCGGATGCATTGCCAACCACTCACTACACACTGCGTCGACGAGCTTCCTCTCAATCCGGGCACCCCTGTCGAATAGCAACCGGAGCGCCGGGGCCCACCGGTTCCATTCAGTCACCGCCGCCTGTTCACCGCCTATACGGGCATCGCATTGTGTCACGAATGCGGTTACAAGTCCAAACTCTAGAGTCTGAGGCTTGCGTCCCTCCTGCATCTCGAGAAGATTAAGATTTGTGTTGAAGTTGTGGGTAACTCCTCCTTCATCCAAAATGAGACGGATGTTCTCGATCATCGCGGTTGGGTCCGGGCATAGGAAGGCCTCGAGAAAGAGTAGGCACAGACTGTGATCGTTATGGTTTTCGTACGGTAATCCCTCTGTGTCTCTAGGCAGTCCATCGATCCACATCTTGACGTAGTGTGTCACACCAATTCGAGCCGCAAGAGAAATAAATCCTTTGCCAATGCAGCAATCCGTAATATCTGGAACTGCCGTCTGGCATCTATAGTGCCTATCAACAGAGGAGTATTCAGCTAAGCCGATCCGCCGTTGCAACTCGTTGAGCTTTTGGGTCGCTTTTGAAAGGTTTTTGGCGGAAACTTTGCATGCGTGTATTGAGCAACTCAACGTTAACCGCTCTTTGTCTCGGTTGGAGAGACCCGGAAGCCCGCAGGCCATCCAAGCGTGACACAGCTGTAAGTTTGTGTCAAAGGCTCCGATTGCCTCCTCGAATCTCTTTTGCACGTCTGTTCTGGTGACGTAATCCCTTACTGTCCTGTGGAGGTAATCGATCCTGGCGTCAAAAGGGCCAGGACTAGGGCGGCGGGGGCGGTAAGGGTTGTGGGGGCGGTGTAAGCGGCGGGAGCGGCGGGCCGACCGATAATCAGGTTTCTCGTCCACTCCAAGTGGTTCATGCCCAGTGACCTCAAGGAGCCCAAGACAGCGGCTATTCAAACGACGACGTACTGTCTCAACCATGGACTCCAGTGTTCCCGCACCCATACGCTGGTTGGAAATCGCTTGCTGGATATTGTCACCTTCTGCATCAGCGAAGAAAAAGACCGGGACCGGTGGTGGCTCTGCACAAGCGAGCATCAACTTAAAGTACTGCGCGGCATGTTTGAAATAGAAAGGATCCCACGAGTTGACGACGCTTTCATAAAGGGATTCCAAGTCTGGAGGCAGCTGATCCAGTCTTCTCTGGAGGTCCGAAATTCGATCGTCGTGCCGCAGTCCAATCAGCAGGGAGTCAATGACTACGCGTACCCAAAGAAAAACGCCTTGGGCTTTTTCGACGATGTCCGCCGTAAGCTGCTGTGCAAACTCAGGATCGCGCCCTCGGAGTCGTAGGAATCCCCTGTTTGCGTTGAGTCTCGAGTCAACGTACATCTGTATGTCAGAGCGGGTGAGCTGTTGTAGGAGAAGGTGGGGTTTGTTGTGAAAAGCGTCTTCGAAAACGACCCAAGGACGGCTGGCCACGCAAACTTTGACTGAATAAGAGAGTAGGTCTTGCAAAGTGTCGAGAAGAAGGTCTGGATCGCCACTGAACTCGTCCAGGCCGTCAATGAGGATAAAGACTCGTGCTCTCCGGCTCAGCTGATCGACCGTTGCGACGAGAACCTTATGAAGATACTCCTTGCTAAGTGAGCCGTGTGCTCTCAAATCCCCGAAGAGACATAAAAGCTCCCACGTCTTGGGGACCACCAGCGGAATCAAGTCCCTGTTATTATCCAGAAGCTGGTAGATTATCGATTTGTAGAGGCCTTCCGGGGATGCTTCCATTGCTGTTCCGTTCGCCCAGAAGTAAAATGATGCGATTACGATAGGGCCACTATGATGTCCGGATCTTAGGAAATGCCCTAGATATCTGGTATGCGCAATGAACTTCATCAGAGTCGATTTCCCGGAGCCGGCTTTTCCTGTGATCCAGTAGAGGGGCTGTGACGTAGAATTGAGCCAACTAACAAAGCTGGACCAAGATTGGTTTGGTGTGTCGTGGAATATCCACTTGAAGGTCTGCTTGTGTGCCTCCGAGATTTGTGACTGGCGGCCGTGCATCTCCGGGAAAGATACGGATGCCAGGAATCTTGATTCTAGCTCCACTTCACGCCATCGGGGAACCTTGATAGATTTCGATATCTCACCGTCACTGATACCCGGAGACTGCACCTGGCGTAGAGCCATGGTCCGGAATTGAGAGTTGAGTGTGCTAGTCTGATTGGAAGTGTCCAGCTGCTGGACCACGTGCCCAAGGATGGCGTCAACAGGTGCGCCCCGGTTGCTACCAAACGTGTCGAGCTTCCGGAGAATCTCATCCTGCCGGTCCAAGGACTGAATGGCAAATTGCCTAGGTCATGCAGGTCAGGTTACAAGATTTCTAAGTGAAGGGGGCTCGCCAAGAGCTGCGGCCCTGATGCACAAACCTCAATGTAACCACCAGACCGAGCACCAGCTGTTGTCTGAAACCCATAATCCGTTGCTCCAATTCGTCAATCTTTGCTCACTCCCACATGGCCTTGAACGCCATGGCGATGGCCTTTCTCTTGCTGGGGTTATCGGAAAAGCCCAGGCTGTCAATGGAATGGGTGAGGTCCTGCAGTACAGACAAGCACTCCTGTTGCAGGGCTGCCGACGTCTCGTTGGCTTTCGACCTAGGTTCGGCATCTTGGCGTTGCATCTCGGCCAGGATTTTGTGGAGGTCACGAGAGATGTTCCGCATGTCGTTCAGCTTGCCCAAGGCTGCGGGGCCCGACCGATAGATGTCACGAGCCTGCGCGACAAATGAAGTAGCCACTTGAAGAAATTGAAGGACATTTGCAGCGAGCCCGAGGGCTTCAAGGGTCTCCATGGTTGCTTGGCTTCGATTGTGGGTTCAGGGCAGGAGATGGGATCGTTTAGGGATGTTGTTGCTCGTTGCGCAACGATACGGAAACAAGTCGAGATGATGCCCGATAGCTGCGCGAATACCTGAGGTGCAGTATCACATGACTAGTCGGCGAATCCAGAATGGATTGGCTTCTGCCAGTGTGCTTCTGGAGGCAGCCAATGCCGCAGCCGAGCGGGCGGGTTCAGGCAGTTCAACCAACCATGGCCCCCCAAGCACTGTCCCCCACTCGGGCCAATCGTTGCAATGGCAACAGTGGGACATCTTTAACGCAAGGAAAGAGCGCGGGCTCTAATTGATGATGGATGGTTGGTGGGGCAGCTGTGGTTTGGCCAGAACTTCTCAGGAACGGGCTCCCGCCCCTTACCGCTAGGTATCCAGCATCGGCTCTTCAATCCCCATGGGCTGTACCTTCTTCATAAAGCTTGTTGCACAAGCAAGCCTCACAAAGCGTTTACCAAATTGGCCAGTGTGGTTGCGCAACCTGGGGCAGCCATTGCCCCGTCTTACTTTTTTCCGAGACAACACGTGTCGACGCGTCAACTTCGAGCAGGGCTAGGCGAATGCTGGCAGGGACTGCACCAAGGGTCAATCCCAAAGCAACACTCCGACTCTCGTCCACGTCAATATTACGCGTCCGTGGCCATTGCGATCACTTCAGTCCGCTTGACGAGTTGATTAAAAATCTCAGCCACCCGACCAACATTGCACATCTCGCCCGGCACCACCACTCGCAAGAAAATCAACACACCAAAACAATGCACATCATTATCGCCGGCGGCGGCATCTCCGGCCTCTCGACCTACCTCTTCCTCCGCAAGAACCTCCCTCCCTCCTCTCCCCCACACACAATTCACATCTACGAATCCCACCAGCCCCGCGCAACTCCCCACCCCACTCCATCCGCCCCGTCCCTCGATCCCCTCTCAACCTCCCCACTCACCGGCGCCGGCCTAGGCATCTCCCCCAACGGCATGCGCGTCCTGCACGACCTCGACCCTTCCCTCCACACCGCCGTGTCTGCGCAGGGATTTCCCTGTGAACACTTCATTTTCATGGGCGAGAATGGCTGGACTTTGGGCATGCAGAAGACGAGTGACCGAGGGGGTTATGAAGGGGCTGATGGGCGGGCGGAGGTCTGTGTGAGTAGTTCGAGGATGGGGCTTTGGCGGTGTTTGATGGATGCGGTGGGGGAGGGGGTGGTGAGGTATAGAAGGGTTGTTGGGGTGAGGAGGCAAGGTGTGGAAGGGGAAGGGGGGAGGAAGGTGGTGGTGGTGTTTGAGGATGGAGGGGAGGAGGAGTGTGAGTTGTTGATTGGGGCGGATGGGGTTAAGAGTGTGGTGAGGGGAGCAGTGTTTGGGGGGGATGAGAGTTTCAGTCCCAAGTATACGTGAGTTTGATCGAGTTTGATTTTGGGGGAGAGGAATTCGAGGGATTTTGTGGTGAGTGAGAGATGATTGCTGATGACAGACACAGAGGAGCGTCCGGCATAGGCGGGTTTATCAACATGCCGCTGCCGGAGCGGGTGGCTGCCAATAAGGCGATGGTGTTCACCTTTGGCGGCAGCGGCTTCTTCGGGTATGCGAGCGGGGCGCCCGCCGAGGCCAACAACCTCATGTGGTGGTCGACGTTCGAGACGGACGATCCTCCTTCGCGGGACAATCTTGATCCGGAGGAAATCAAGGCAGACATGCGGAAGCGGCATGCAAACTCAGCAGACCCCGTGATCCGCGACATCATCGCCAAGGCCGAGGTCGACAGCATCTACCCGACCTGGGTGCTCCCGGACCTCCCGCACTGGGGCGAAAACGGGATCGTGCTGGTGGGGGATGCCGCACATGCGCTTAGCCCGACGACCGGCCAAGGTGCGTCACAGGCGCTAGAGGATGCGCAGACGCTGTCGCTGCTGCTTACGCAGACGCTAAAGCGCGCGTACGACGCTGGGTCGGAGGGGGCATCCTCGGCAGAGAGGGAGAAGGATGCCGTGGCCGTGTCGTTGAAGTTGCTGTACAGCATCCGCCAACCGCGCATCCAGGCGATTGCCGAGCGTGGGCGGAAGATGGACGGCGGAAAAAGAAAGATGAGCAAGGTGGAGGAGTACGCCATGTACTGCTTCCTGTGGTTGATGATGCGCTTTCCCGCTATCGGTAAGTACAGTGAGCGGGCCCCTCCGGCGGTGCAACGTCGACTAACTGGGCGCAGGGAGACTAGCAATTGGGGATGTAAACGCGCAGCTGTACGGATGGTCAGCAGAGAAGGAGGTTAAAATGGCTTTGGAGGGGTTGAAATCGATACCATGATTCCAACAGGGTCAAGCCGGCACTATGGGCAAGGGTGGTTGTCATGTTTGGATGCGGGTGATTTCTTTGAATACTAATCAATAGTTTCGTACCGGGTGAGCCCTAGACTATCTCCAATGCCGGTAACCAGTTGTTCTATAATACACCACTCCCCTCGATAGTCAGAGCCCACCGCTTCGGCCTCGAGCATACTAGGTACAGTCAGACACACTCGACTCATAGAGAAATACAACATTCGGTCATGTCGTTCTTCGTTCATCAAATCTTCGTAGCAGTCGCAAACCCTCTCTCAAACCAATAACAGAGCCACTCGACCACTCAGCAAACAGCCTGGTTAATCAACGCCACCGTCACATCACTCTCATCCATAAACCCACTGACACTCTGGCTATTCGCCTGCACCAACAACCGATTCCTCAACGTAAACGTCACCGTCCTCTGACTCGCACTGTTCACCGTGACCCTTGCCCCGGCAACATCATCCTTGAGGAACGGGTTTCCTGCCCCGCCGTACGCCGCGCTCGTAACCGTCACCGCCCCGGGACTGCCATTGGTCAAACTCCCCGGCGACAGTGAATACTGGCTGTTGAACGTCCCTGTGACGCCAGAGTCCAGCTGGACGTATCCGTGGTAGGTGGACTTGAATTGGGCGGTCGTGCAGCCCACGGGGAATTGGTAGCGGAGGGTGATGTCGCAGTAGCGCTCGCGCGAGGAGGAGGGCGCGCCGAGGCCGACTTCAGCTTGGTTGATGGTGAAGCCGTAGGTGATGACGGTGCCGTCCTCGGTGATGTCGGTGGTGAAGCTGCCCGAGGGGCAGCCGGTGCCGGAGGCGGAGAAGGATTGGAGTTGGGCCGGCTCGGAGGGGGCGGTTTGTCGGGTGAGGAGGGGAGAGGCGGCTGATAGGGTTGCTAGGTAGGGGAGGAGGAGGAGTTGGGTGAGGGACTTCATTTTGGTGGTGATTGCGGATTGTGGTTTGGTTTGGGTTGGTGAGAGAGATGGGATGAAGTTCGGATGGTAGTAATCCGGGGAAGGGCGGATGATGGCTTGGGTTGATGGGGAGTTCTGAGACCGGGTCAGACAGCGATGAGGACCAGGTTATAAATATTCAGGAATTCGGAGTGGGATTCTTGGCTTAGACTTGACTCAGGGGCGTCTTGGGGAACATGGACTCCTGGAGTCGTCGGTGAACTGCCTTCTTCGTGGGATCCGCCCGGAATCGGCATAGCCATCGTCGAGGGTAGCAGATGACGCCTCTTACATCACGCCAGAGTAGCAGCAGCAGGACCCCCCCAGATTTCGAGGCCTGACGTGACGTAAAAAAGGGGCACAGAATGGGGAAGGTTGCAGTTGGGAGTGATGAGTGTTGAGATCTGACCGAGTCAGACCGACTGCGGTTAGGAGGACTTTCTATCATTGGCACGTTGGATGTTGCGCAGGGCCTACTGCGGTGCGGTGAGGTTCTAAGAGGAGTGCGTGAGCATGCGTGTGTTGCGACTGCGGAATATGGCACGGTCGGCGGTCGGTATTCAGGGGTTCGAGCCAGTGTGCGGGCCCAGGGGACGGTACCGAACAGCCGAGCTCGCTTGGTCAGTGGCCCGCTTTCCAGCGCGCTGGTCCCGTGTATTGGCTTCGTGCATACTTATTGCCTTGGCAGACGCCCGTGTAGGGGGAGGACGTGCATGGCGAGGGAGCACCCGTTGCGTCAGCCGATCGACGGTAGCATCTGTTTTCGGTCGATTCCTTCTTCCCCAGAGAAACAGCGCCTCTCCCAACACCACCCCCGCCGCAGCAGGCAGCACCGATCGAGTCAGAAAAGGGTCAAAAAAGGTACGGCCAAGGAGAGAGAAGCCGCGCCCGTTTTTAGCCACACCTCGTGGTTTTTTTCGTTCCTGGTGCTGGGGAAGTGTCACAGATCTATTTACCCGGGAAGCGCAGGCGACACAGACGCCCATTTTTGGCCCTTGACGTCCAAAATCCCCTAGGGCTGGATCGTGGCTGGCGGCTAGAAGGATCTCGTCTAACCATAAGCGCGATGCAGCTTATTTCCGCAGTCAAGGTGAGAGAGTAACAGACTGGTAATATAGGCAAGGCACCCGCGGTGAGTGAGCAAGTTCAAAACACACGAAAGGCACAGCTCCTCCGTGTCCCAGTCCTTTGATGATTCACCTCTGTTGCCCTCGTGACGCGGCTTTCTTCCCCGGTGAACCTTGAAGCTTTGCACTTGAAGGTGTGCGCGTATATTGATTTTGCGCGGCGTCGTCGACAGACCGGAGGGGAGTTAATTCGCGATGAGGCACGCGACGAGGTTGAGTTGATATTGCGAAACAACGCGGCCTTCCGGAAATAGGGTGTCATTCCCAGTGGCAGGGCCGTCATGATGCGCGGTCGTCAATGTGATTTGATGGGTTGGAGGCCCTACGGCACGGCCCGGTATCGGACAGTGGCTTGGTCCGTTGCTGGCGATGATACGAATGACTGACAGTTGTCGCCCGAGGATTGAAGGAAGTCTAGAGGATGGTTGCATCGCCAGTGCAACAGTCCAAGAACCAGGTGAAGGCATGTTGAAGGATCCTTCCTGAAGGGCTCAACATGGCTTGGCGGATTAATCAAAGCCGTTTAGTGAAAGTGGATTTGCCGTCGAGAACGCTACCACCTCGCTTTCCAGGACTAAGTTTAATTTCCTTTCGAAACATGCAAGGAAGGTCTCTTGACCGGGAAATGCGAGCCAGTGGAACGTAGCGTAATCATGGGGTTGCAGCAGCGACGGCTCGGTGCCTGCACAGTGGTGTAGGGAGACGGCACGGGCGGGCCTGACGGCCCACGGGAGGAGTCGGAAAAGGGGCCCAAAATGCCCCGATGCTCCGCCACAGGTTGCCGGACCCCAACATCTCCAGCGCAACATCATTGGCTTCATTTCCAAAGGGAATCTCGACATGAGCAGCGCCTGCCCGCGCTCGCGGCCTCTCATCTTTGTCATTTATCGATGGCGGCGAGATATTGGCTGCCTCCGCGTGTTTCTGAGTTCTGCAGACCTCAAGTGCTCGTACCTATGTTGATTATTATGCCTTGATTCTTATTGTGCATTTTTGCGCACCATGTGAGGCGGCAGAGATCCAGCCCCTGGTGGTCTGAACCAACCCAGCCAAGGCTCAGTTTCCCTCTCGACGCCATCCCATTGGTCCTCCTCTAGTGGCGGAGCCCCAGCGCTGCTTGGGGAGATGCTGGCAGGCTGGCCGCCTATCTGTCGGGGCGGCCCTGGGAATGATTCCAACGTCTTCTTCAGAGTTTCGCGGATCCTCCTTTCAATATCGGGTCGTTGGGATGGTTCAGCCCCCCCGGCAAACTCTTGGATTGCCATCTTTGGGAACTGGTCCAGGACAAAATCCCATAGCTCGAAATGCTCGACGGGGGGTTCAAAGTCTGGATGGCGTTAGTGACTACTAACTGTCTCCATCAATGACCCAAGGATCTCCCAAAGAGAGGACCAAGACTCACAAGGTGGTAGGGCTTTCTCGTCTTTAGGGAAGAGCAAGCGCCATAGCTCCGTCCACATCTTGAAGATGTTGCCTGTCTCCTTCGACGAGGCCCGCAGATGTTTATCAATTTCAAACGAAATTCCGTCTTCCGGATTTATCGGTACCCGCTCGGCTGAAAGCTCACATATACGCCGAGTTGGTACTGCAAGATGTGCGCTAACGTCGTCCAAGGTCAAGAATACCCTCTGACATCGAGGGCATTTCAAGCTATGAAGACATGTCAGATGATGCGTTCTTATATGCAGCTTGACCTGAGACATGTCCAGGAACACGTCTGTGGCGCAACTCTGGTGATCGCGGATGTTGAACCGACAAGGGTTGCGTCTCCGGTATGGGCAGGTGAGGACACCGACGCCCGGGCCGGGGTTGCCGGTGACCTCATATTCCTCCGGCTGTAGTTTCCGTGAGGGCTCGTCTCGATGAGTCTGAGAGCCAAGTTGACCCACATGAATGGAGTGCGGCTCTACTACGGATGCCATTGGGGGCGGCGGCGTCCCCTTCCCCAGCATCCAACCCGAGAACGGGAAGTGAGGAAATGTGAACGTTGCAGGGGGTGGGGAGTCTGCATGAGGGTGGGTTGCTTCAGGCTCCGGCGTTGGCGTTGGTGATCTAAAAAGGAACTTTAGGAGCGAACAAAGGTACGACGGGTGGCGTGCACCACTTACACTGAGGGGACCGTCGTAGAGAGTGCCTCGGCTCGGCGACGTTGTGGAGCCCTAGCCCTGCTTTTGTATTTGAACATGCCCCATTTGTCGAGCTGGTGGACGTATTGTCTCTTTCTGGGAACTGTCAGTGCCAATGCGGAGTGCTCCGCCGGGAGGGCCCGCGACCCACGTTGCGATAAATCCATGGTCCTCCTTCATCTCCTTCATCAGCTCTTGGAGGTTGCTCTTGGCGTACTTTTCGCCAATGACTGTCCGGTACTTTGTCCATTGCTCCGGTGGGATTCTGATGGTTGAAGCGCCTCTGGATGCCACGGCGTCTGTGTCTTCCATCTTGAGAGAGAGATGAACCTCGGGCAATTGCAGTGGGTACAAACAGAGAATGCTGGGTGTTGGTGGGAGACGTGCCTTCAAGTTTGACCAAGCTGACCCGCAGCTTCCCAACAGCTTCCCAACCGGGAATTCCATCTCTCCGCTCGAAGTCTTGGCGCTGCGTGATTGGCTGGCCGAAGTGGAATTCCATGGAATTTTGCGTCGGGGCTTCCCGGTTTCATTTGTCATCGTGGAATTTGGTGCCAAGCCCGACCTTGCACTGCAGCTTCTCGCATCCTTCAAGCCAAAAGCGACGGTCCAACTCAACATCGAAGTCCGCTTGTCCGCGTTCAGCCTCAAACCCATTCAAGTGCCTCACGGCAAGGCCAACCATGGTTGGTGAACCGTTACGCTGACTGACCGTCATGTGCGTGGTTATGCGGGGAATTTCGGTTTTGTACTTTGTACTCCCAATTCGTTTTTATTTTAGTGTGGCACCCGTGGAAATGGCCGAACTCGAGCCTCACGAACTGGTTTCACGCTCGGTATAAGAGGGCTCAGCAAGCGTGCCACGTCAACCAGCGTATGTTTACTGGAGGCGGCCGGGATGCAGTTTTCCTCAACTGTCATCCCTTCGACGGGATGCACTGTCTGCCCGCCCAAAACAATGAAAATTCGTCTGAGTGATACCCGGCTACTGACAGATCTAAATCGACATGGCGCGACACCCTGGGAGCATTACACAGGCGACACCTCTTCGAAAGAACGGCCATAAAAGCCCCAGCCCATCCCCTTCCATGACGTCTCTTGGTAGGTACCTAGGGGCGCTTCTCAGCGACAGCGCGAACATTTCTAATCGAAAACGATGTACCGTCGTTTTTCCCTTCTGGTGATCTACCATCTTCTCTGCCCAGCCATCGGCGCCCCGGCGGAAGAAAATGGGTTGCCAACACGTCGTGGTGATCCAGGAACACCAGGAAACGTACGCCACCCTATGTCACCCAAGTTCTCCTGATCGCCAACGTCTAACGGCTCAGGTCTACTTCTGCACCGAGCCCAACTGGGGCGGCAGCTGCGAAGTCTTCTCGTTCGGCATCAACCAAGTATGCTACCAGGTACCTGGGCCGTACTACGAGCACGTGGGATCCGCCGGCCCTGATCCCGGCGCCACCTGTCAGATCTTCTCGTATGTAGTCCCAGCCAGCAACGCAAGACGCCCAGGCTCGCTAACTAGGTGAACTTGGATAGCGGAGAGGAGCCCAAAAGTAACAAAACCTGGGCAACTTCCGCATGCGGGACTGATGAAGAGGTTCCCAGATTTAACTGGCCAGGGGAGTTGAACCTATACGCTGGCGACGGCCGTGGATACAAGGCTCGTTGGATTAGATGCTCCTTTTGCCCCGAGTGCCATCTAGGGGGTGACGGTAATGGTAACGGTGACGGCCCGGGTGACATGGAGATGAAAGTGCCCGTCTGATCTACCTAGCTTTAAAGCTGAAAGAGCCTCAGACAGGAAGTACTAAGTTAGGAGACACCACAACCCCTGTCTGGTCACTTGTGAATGCGATATCCCTAGGTATCTTGGACGGTTCAGATAGAGAATACTAACACATGGTTTCTGCTGCAACTATCTACAGGCTCCATGTCAACAATGCGTCCCAACACCCCCTCATTTACCCCAGATTTTCCGTCCACGGCGCCTTGCGCGTACCACTTGAGTCCCAAAAGGAGAGATAATAAACAAGCAGCGCCACCAACACCACAGCGCTCCCAGCCCTGGCCCACACCACAGCCGGCAACCGCTTCCACTCTAGATTCGAGAGAGTCGCCCCGAGAAACATCAACCCAGTAAACGCGCACCCCAACAGGAAGAACGGCAGGAAAATCAGTATCAGCATGTCGATTTCCACCGGGATGAAAAGAAACAAACACGGGTACATGATAAACAGCATCACGATAAAGAAAATAGGGAAGAAGATTATGTTGATGAAGATGCTGTATTCCAAGACGGTCGACATCAAGTCGACCGCCGGAGATATCAATTCGAAGTACCACATGGCGGGGGCCGAGAGCGTATTGAAGGCCGCTTCTAATATCCATCCGATGGTTCCCCAGAATCCGGCGGCGTCCGGTGATGGTGGTGCAGGCGGCAGGGGAGTCCTCATCGCGAAAATCTAGATCTCGGCTGCGATGAATGCGATGGCCTGGCTGGCCAGGAGGAGGCGGTTTGTTTTAGCGATTGGAAAGCCTGTGACGCGACGGGTCGGGGCGAGTTTGCCCAGTTCTGTGGTTTCGACTAGATGGCGTGCACTGCGTGCCCAGAGAAAGCCGTAGGCTAGCAGGAGGAAGAGTTCGTTGCCTGTCCAGCTAGCAAACTGAAGTGTTGCAATAGTGAGAGAAATCGGCGTGCCGTAATACCCGGTTATCTTGGTGTAAAGGAGGATAACCAAAGCGTTGCTGAGAAGCCGGGGTCTAATGTCCAATCCAATCGTTAGAATCACAGCCTTAAGCCAGTCGTGATCGCCACCACCCATAATGCCCTCCACGTCTGGAACAGAATCGTGAAGTCGTCGCATCGCCACTTTGCGCGCGGAATCCCGTACAGCTGTTTCTTCTCAAAAACGCCTATGGTGAACTCGCCGTACAAAAGAAGAGTGTCGAAAATGGCCATCAAAGGAAATATGCGGATATAGCGGCGAGTCTTATTGGGAAACCCGATGCTCGAACCGAGCGGGTGCCAGGCGGATGCGATGCCGAGGACGAAGACAATCCAGAAAATGTTGATGCCGCTGACCAATTGAGAGTCATCTCCGCCTGCGCCAGCTGGAGCAGTTGTGCTTGCTTGGTTGGCCCATGGTGTTGGGATGGGCGACGCGTGTCCTGATGATGTACTTGAAGAAATCTCGGCTATTGTCGTCGACATATCGAACAGTGAATTAGTTTAATTTCTGGAATCCGTCGGCGAAAGCTGAGGACGGGGTCTCGGCGCCTTTTTGAACGACCCCTATGCGCAGCATTTAGGAGTTGGTGGCGTAAGGCTGAGCCAATACTTGAGACCCAAAGCGCCGACTTGAGACGCTGTGTTGAGAGGGGGACCAAGCGCAAAGCAGCACTACCCATCAGGTGTTGAATCTTGGGTTTCTTAGGAACGCCACTACAGAAACACTCCACTGAAAAGACTCTAGCAACCTACCGAGCATCGTTGGTACTATTGCTACATGTTGTTAACAGCGTCCAGGCAAGTCAGCTTGAATTTCAGGCTTACGAGCGCTTCTCAGGGGCTGACTGACTCCAGTTAGTCCGTGCGAGTTCGGGGCGGCCAAATCGGACTGGCTCAGGGGCTCAATCAATTCCACAGAAGATGCGAGCGAAACCGGAAGCTCTTCGGGGTGTCTTCCTTGTTGATTGTTGTCTATGCATCAAATTCTCGGGCTGGTGTCGACAACTAGAATGTTGGCGAGTCCGAGAGATGCCCACAGTGTCCCTGCGGCTTTTCGTTGCACAGCAGCTCGTATTCACCCCGCACAAAGACCAACGTCGGTCTTTGGCTGTCTTGGCCCAATCAGATAACTACGCAGCTGCCCGATGCCCGACGGCTGAGGGAGATGCATGCTTTCCGACACAAACCGCGATATTCGGCACTCAGCCAGCCACCTTTACACTCGGAGCTGCAGCCAACAGAGCGGTCAACAATCCGCATCCAACCATTTCAGACCTCGTACGCGCGAAAATGCGTGAATAGCCAGCCACCTGAGTACACTTCCTGTTGGCGCTTTGCGGGGAAGAGGGGAATATGTCGAGCCGAGAGCTTCGAGCGGAGTACAAAACCAGGGGCAATCCTCAGTTCTGTCCGGCATCGAGCTTTCCTCAATCCCAAGCTTGAAGCTTTCATTGACCCCTCCGAGAGACATCATCATCATGCGTTTCTCCATCACCACCGTCCTGGCCTTTGCCCTCGCTGGGCCGGCCCTCGCCGACCCGGGTATCTCACCAAGCTCGGTGAACCAGAAAGCCGACCCCGAGTCGTCGTTTGAAATCACCAAGGTCGTCAGCACCCCTGAGATCCCTCCCAAGCCGGACGTGGTCCTCCTCGTCGACGTCACAGGCAGCATGAGCGGAACCATCAACAACATCAAGGCCAACCTCGCCACCGTCATCACCACCGTCAAAGCCACCCAGCCCAACGCCCAATTCGCCGTAGCCAGCTTCGGCGACCTGCAGGACCGCAACGGCTTCCAGGTGAACCAAGGTCTGACCGACAGCCTCCCCGCCCTCCAAGCCGCCGTCGACTCCCTCCGCGCGGAGCTCGGCCAAGACGAGGACGAAGACTGGATCAACGCCCTATTCCGTCTCTCCACCGACTCCATCACCTTCCGCGACGGTAGCAGCCGCATCATCGTCCTCGTCGGCGACGCCCCCAGCCACGACCCCAGCGGCGGGCACACCCTTGCCTCGGCCATCTCCGCCCTCACCACCAAATCCATCCGCGTCATCAGCGTCAACGTCAACGCCCTTGACTCCAAGCACCAAGCCACGGTCGTGACCTCTGCCACCGGCGGTATCATCATCGGCTCCGCCGCCAACGAAGTCTCCTCCGCCATCGTCAGCGGCCTCAAGAACCTCGACGTCACCATCACTCCCTCCATCCTCTCCTGCTCATCCGGCCTCTCCCTCACCTTCAACCCCCCCGCCATCACCGTCCCCAGCGGTTCCACCGTCTCTTTCGCCGAGACCGCCGTCCTGACCAAGTCCGCCGCCCAGGGAGAAACCCTCTCCTGCAAGGTGCAATTCGGCCTGAACGGCGCGCCAGGCGGAAGCCAATTCGTCCAGACCGTCTCCGTCCCGGTGAACATCCTCGGCTGCGACCTGTGCGATCCCCGCCCGGGGAAGAATCTCTGCCATATCACCACCAGCTGCGCGCCCACGCCGTATGGCACGATGTGCTTGACACGGCCGGGGTTCAAGGCCGATGGGGTGACGGATGATGATAATAGGGTGCAGTGGCGGCTGAAGTGGAAGGAGGGAGGGCATGAGCATCGGGTGGCGGTCAAGCCGGGGACCAAGGCGGATACGGTGTGTGATGCAAAGAATGTGGGGAAGGATGTGTGCAAGGAAGTGGTGGAGGGGTCTTGTAGGTTGACGGCCAAGGTGGAGGGATGGGGGCAGAGGGTTTTGGGGGGCGGGGATTTGTAGGGGAGGGAGAACTCGTTGCCTGCCCGGGGATGTTGCGGGCGCAAAAAAAAAGGTCGAGGGACTCGGAGTTGAGCTGGTGAAAAGAAATAGAGGATGTTGGGATACAAACAAAAGTCACCGAATCCAGTCAAAGCTGTGATGTTAAAACTTTCAACCCCGGCCAAGGTCTTCACCTACTAAGGCAAGATGCTTGTCAAATCAATTTGCCAGTGAAGCTAGCCGGTCTTCAGTGCCCAGAGATCTTTTGCGATTCGCCAAATAATCCGGTTTTGCTATCCTGATTTAGTTGGCTCCTTCCCTCTCGGTTGACGTAACCGCCTGCTGCCTCTGCTGGCACCTGCCATGTGAGTCAGACAACTTCAAAGCCATCGCGACATGCAAATTTTGCGACACGTATGGTCAACTTTCAACGGCGGGCCGCACCGGTGTGATAAGATTCGGGACAATCAAACGCTGAAATGTCTCAACCTGTCCGCGACGATAACTTCTGCCAACCCTGCTCGAACATCGACTGGAAAAAGCTATTCGATGTGTCTCAGTACGGCCTGGGAGAAGACGGCGATAGCCGCCTCGCTGGCCTGGTGCTTGGGTTTACGAGCGGTCTATCCGACGACAAGCCACCCACTGATTTGCTCCCGACTCGTTGGATCATGGTTTGGTACCGCGCTCGCCCGGAAGATACTATCTACGAGCGTGTTGCAATACTTGAGCTGAAGTTGAAACGGCCGTTGGAGGCGTACGATTTGGAGGAGGATCTCTTTTACACCTTCGAGGAGGTGAAAATCGGGTAGCAGGTGAGTTTGAGCTTGGTTTGGTGTTTCGTCAAACGCGAGAAAGAAAGTCGGTTGAGACCATTGTCCACTCGGTATGCATCAATTGAGGGGGCTTTGTTACAGATGCACCCTCGTATTCGCTACGCGAGGATCCTACCATCCTGCCGGCCGGGAGTCACATGGCTGCTCCGTTTAAATTCCGGACCATAACCGCGGGGCGCAGCACAGCCAAGGCCATCAATATAATCGCGAAAGACGTGTTCTGTCCCGAGAACTTCTCTCCTCCACAACCACAAGCAAGGACAAGGACAAGAAGCGACAATGGATCTTCCTATCCGCAATCTCCGATGTTTAAACATTCTCGACCTTCCCGAGGATGTTCTTCACGAAATATTTGACTACTTCCAACCATCAGCGGTGGATATCATCGATCTGCCATATACGGACAGCTCTGAAGACGCCGAGAAGTTCGCGACGGCCCAGAACGCACGGCTTGTGTGTCGCTTGTTCCACGATCTCGCATCACCACTGCTAGTAAACGCCCTGGACGTTCACATTGCCTCAGAGTCGCTGCATCGCATCGACATGCTCACCAGGAATCCGAAAATCGCCGCCGGCGTGCGTATCGTCCAGGTCAAGGTTGAATACCGACCGCGGGAACTAGCCCAGAGCCTTCATCTCTACAAGATGCTGCAATGGGAAAAGTTGAAAAAGATGCACGACAGTTGCACTTACTACACCGAGTTTGCGTTTTACCCCACCGACGATGAGCAGAAAATATTGGACTCTATGACGATAATCGACAATATGAGGATGGCATGGGGGATATGGAGTGGGGATCTAGACGACGAGGATCAACAAACCCGCTACAACGAGTTTCTAAGCCAGTGCCACGAGGAGTACCGCCATAAGCAGGAAGACCAATACCGGCTGCTGACGGATGGATCATTTGTCAAAGTTTTGGCTGCTTCAATGTGCCGCCTCACATCTTTGCGGGCACTCGCTTTTGCCGATTACACGCATTGCCCTATTGATTCGGTCTACTGCAAGACGGGTGCCGAAGTCTCGGCCGTATTTGCCAACGACATGGAGATGGTGCGCAAAGCCTTTGTAATGCCACAGGAATGGAGAGAGGTCGAGAACATAGACCCAATACCCGAGCTACTGCCTGCCAAGCTTCTATGGGAATTGCCAATCGCGATTCACGAAGGCGGAAAGGAGCTGCGGGAAGTGAAAGTCTCAACCTTGCCCGTGAAGAGCAATTTCGACATGCTGTGTCCTTACGACCAGAAGGGGGACCAGCCAGCATGGGGTCGCCTCTGGAGAGCCTTTCGAAATGTCCAAAGAGTGTATGTTGCAGGTAGCGGCAGGCCATCGCAACACCCCCCGCCGGAGAAAAAGGCATACACCGACAAGTACCTTGCCGCCCTTATTTCCAGTCCTTCTATGGAACAAGTCCATATCAACTTTTCTGGCTTCAAGCTCAGCGTTTTTGAGTCTAGGAGTAACCTCACTCCCGGGGAGAAATTGTTCGATCTCGGCTCGGTACTGGCCTCGGTGCACTGGCCACACATCCGAAAGCTCAACCTGTACGACGTTTCACTCCGGCAAGAAGACCTCGAGAGCTTCTTCCGTGGAATGGGCACCAAGCTGGAGTCGGTCAACATGTGCGATGTCGCCATCCTGGATGGGAGCTGGAAGCGCCCGCTTGAGGTATTGCGCGAAACACTGCTATCAGCAGGCGGAAGCAGAGGGCGTCCTGTCGACGTCGTGCTCAGATCGCTTCTAGGAGGGGGGCTGGAGTCCGTGGCGTATGAGGATTACGATGATGATGGGGAGAGCTGCGATCCATACGGGGAGGAGTGGTTTGACAAGAGTAACAAGGAGGAGGAGCTGCTTGACGAGATGGCGAAATACATCGCTGGGGTGGAGGGCATGGAGGATGTCTTTGCAAAGCTCGTATTGGAGGCTAATCCAGCGACTAATGGGAGGGCAATGTCATATAAGCGTGGTCTATTTGACTAGGTTGTGTTGTCCAGCGGGAACGCCCGCTCAGTAGGCTTAGGAGTCGCAGGAAACAACCGCCCCAACCCATGGATATCAGAGATAAGAATAGAGCTGGTCTATTGCATACCTAACTATCACCCCAATGAGTCTCTTGGCGGTTTTCACTGCTCTCGTGGGTCTCAGGACCAATCTACATGTTGTGTCCGCTACGTCCGATGCTTGAATCAAGCTCGTGGCCGTTGTCGGATTTAACGGGGTTAGTCTTTCAGCCTCCGGACAGCGTGCCCAACGGCCCGATATGATTGGCAGGTCAGTCGTCGGCAGCCGGCTTTATCTTTGCGGCCGATCCCAATTGACGGGCCGGTGATACAGCCAGAGCCCGTCAGTATGGTCTTGTTGACTGTTATTTAAGTTGATGGTGGATGTGTGGGAAGCAATTGATCATGATGTGAATGATCAACCGCCATTGAAAACTTTCCAGCACAGACAGAATCCCACACATCATCCGAAACGATGACGATAAACGAAGCTAGAGCCGCCATCACTAGCATCAGTGGAAAGGATGTTGGTCCTGTTGGGTTTGGCATGCTGGGTAAGTAATTGTCGATCCGGCCTCATAACGGCTGCGACTCAGGCAGAATGAGGGCTGACCACTCGCCCAGGCCTGACAAACCCACGGTCTCGTGTCGAGTACTCTGTCGCAGTGAAGGTCATGAAGACGGCCTTGGAGCAGGGTGCGAACTTTTGGAACGGTGTAAGTGTCAGGTATCCATGTCGGCCGATGCAATCCACCATCACTCACTCACCCACCCGCCCCACTAACACCCAACAGGGCATCCATTACGGCACCCCCGAGGCCAACTCGCTGCATCTCATCAAATACTACTTTGACCAATACCCCGAGGATGCCGAGAAAGTCTGCCTGAGCATCAAGGGCGCATACGACATGCGGGGCGGCCCAGACGGAAGTCCCGAGGGTATCCGCGCATCCGTCAACGAAGCCTTTCGGGTTCTCAGTGGCGCAAAGACCATCGATGTCTTTGAACTGGCTCGAGTTGATCCGAAGATCCCCATCGAGACATCCGTTCAAGCCTTGGCGGAGCTTGTCCGAGAGGGAAAGATCGGCGGTATCGGTTTGAGTGAAGTCAGCGCCGCCACGATCCGCAAGGCATTCGCTGTGCATCCTGTTGCGGCTGTCGAGATCGAGCTCAGTCTGTTCACCACGGATGCTCTCTTCAATGGAGTGGTTGATACATGCCATGAACGTATGTCTATGAACCAGTCTTGTTTAACAAGTACCCTGCTGATGCGCAACAGTCAGAGTCCCGGTGGTGGCCTACAGCCCCATCAGTCGGGGATGGCTCACAGGCGAGCTGCGCCAGCTCGAAGATCTCCCGCAGAACGACTTTCGTCGCATGCTGCCGCGGTTCCAGCCCGATGTCTTTGAGGAGAACTTCAAGCTGGTTAAGGCAGTGGAGGCCATCGCCAAGCGCAAGGGCGTAACAACAGCCCAAGTCGCGATTGGCTGGGTGTGTCGACAGGGGGCAATTCCCATTCCCGGCTCAACCCGAGTTGCCCGTGTCACTGAGAATTGTCAACCTGCGGCGTTGACAGACGAGGAGGTTGTCGAGATACAGAAAATCCTTGACGTGTTTCCTGTGTCCGGGCAGCGGTATGGGGGTTCCCACGAGAAGTTCCTCAACGCGTAGATAGGGAGTGAAAGACTGCTTGTTCGTCCTGACTCCTTGAAAAAGGGGGCAAACCCGTTTGGAAATGGCGCACGGTAGGCACGCCGGCCCCCCGGTACTCCAGGTGATGTGATAGCGCTAAGAACCGTTGTGGACAAGCTTGGCTTGAGTGTCGCGGATGGGGGGGCGGGGGCGGGGGGGGCATCGATACGGTGCATCAGCACCGCATCAAACTGGCATTATCAGCGTTGTGAACTGCTTTCCAGAAACTGAGCCGTCGTAAGATTCGGATGAAAATAACCTGTCAGCGTAGAAGTCCTCATTTGCATCAGCCGAGAACACGGGAGATAACGTAGCATTGTACGGACATTCCCTGCGTTGCATCAGCACCCTGTTTATGAGTCCAGGGTATTTTTCCGTGAACATCATCTGGGTTGGCGCCAGGACCGATTGGGATATCTGGTTGTTGACAAACCGAGTTCTGGGGTCGAGTGTTCCTTCCTCCGGGTTGTTGCTCTCGCTCGAAATTTCGAAATTTCGAGCCCTAGTCAAATATCACAGCGCCACCGTTTGACGATGCTTCTCAGAGGAAAATCCTCCAATCCTCCCCAGGCAAGCTATTCTGGGGGCATTCTGAGGCAATCCGGGGGAGGAGCCCCGGCGTGTTTCTCCGCACTGCGGCGTGCTGCACGCGTGTGTGCTTCCCGATCCATTCGACTGCATATTGATCGATGGATCGATCAGTCCCGATTGTTCGGAGAGAGCTTGTTGCGTAGAGGCAAGGTGCCATTGAGAACTCTGCCGTAGCAGGTGCACCAAATACAACTCCGGTTGCATGACCCTCGCTTGGTGCATCCCGGAGACTTTTCGCGGTGGGAAAGCGGCGCGGAATGTCCAGCAACGCAGGTGGAAGGACTGCCGCACGGTGTTCTAGTTACAGGCGTTGCATCGGGAGTGCGCCCCTCTGCAGGCGGCAGCCATTATTTGCTGCGGGCGCAAGTATGGTGTCCACTGAGAGCACAACGAACCCCTGCCGGAAGCGCCTCGCAACTTCCCGCGGAAGGCACCCTTCCCTGCCTGGGCTGCGTCGGAATGTCTTGGCTGCGACGCAAGGCCACGCCTGTCCATTGGTCCCCGCGGCAGCACCCTAGCGGCCAGCAGGGTTCATGAGAGAAATTTCGTGGGATTCGGATTCGACCACGCTTGGAACTTCTTCTGCCCGTCGATGCGCGTGGCGTACCGGGATGGACGGCAGCGGGCGCATTCCGGAGCGCGAGCTTGCTCTCGCAGGATGGCATTTACTTCGCGCTTATAAGATGCAGCGGGCAGCTCTTCCATGGCGCACCCGCAGTCGTGTCAAGGCTCTATCCTCTCGGTCTCGTCCCCCACGTCCACCGCTTCCCACGTCCCCCGATTCCGGCGCTCCTTTCGAGGTTGATCACACATCATGGCGGACGCAAAGCTGACGACGTCGTCGCTGGTGGCAAACTGGAAGTGCCTGGCGATATGCTGCATTATTTCCATGGCCAACTTCGAGTTCGGCCTCGATTCGGGTGTGGTTGGCGCCCTACAGGCCGTCCCCGGCTTCCTCGCCGTGTTCGGGTATCCTAACCAGTTCATCCCGGGCGGGTACGGTCTCGAGGTAAGCATGCATTCGGGAAGCGACGGCTGCGAGATCTTGACGCTAACGCAGTGCAGACGACTTTCCAGCAGCTCATCACGACCTTCCCCATCCTCGGCGCCCTCATCTCGTCACTCGTGGCCGGTGTCTTCTCGGACAAGTTCGGCCGAAAGGCTGGCCTGTGGGTTGCCTGCCTCTTCGTGGCCATTGGCGTCGCCATCCAGATCCCCAGCGAGAACAAGGCTGCCGTCTACGTCGGCCGCTTCGTGTTGGGCCTGGGCAACGGCTTCTTGACGACCTTCTCCAATATCTACTGCGCTGAGATCGCCCCGGCCCACCTCCGTGCCATTATGGTTGGCCTCTCGACCCAGTGGATTCTCATTGGCAGCATTGTTGCCGCCGCCACCACCAATGCCACCCAGGTCCGCTTCGACAAGTCCAGCTACCAGCTCCCGCTCGGCATCCTCTTTGTCCTGCCCGCCGTTCTCGCCGTCGCCCTGTTATTCGTCCCCGAATCGCCCCGCTACCTCCTGACCCGCGACCGCCCGGATGCCGCCAGGGAGTCTCTGCAGACCCTCCGTGGTACGTCTCTCGAGCCGTCTGAGTTCGAGCTCGAGTTCGCCGAGATGGTTAAGGGTATCGAGGAGGAGCGCAAGATTGCCAAGACGGTCAAGCCCCTTGACATGTTCAAGGGCACCGACTTGCGCCGCACACTCCTCGCCATGGGTACCGCCGTGGCCGACAGCGGAGGTTCCGGCGCGTGGTTCCTCATCCCCTACACCACCTACTTCATGATCATCTCCGGTATTCCCGTCCAGGACGTCTTCCACTACTTTGTCATCAGCACGTGTCTGGGTCTCGTTGCTTGCAACGTTGGCATGTTCGTGATGCGCCACGTTCTTGGCCGCCGCGCCTTCCTGATGATCTCTGCCGTTGGCAACGCCCTGTTCATGCTCGGCTTGGCCGTCTCAACCACCGAGAGCGTCGGCGCTAGCTTCGAGACCAAAAGCAAGTGCATCATCACATTCTGCCTGCTTCACTTGATTTGGTACTCGTTTGGCACCGGTCTCGCCACTCGCCCCGTGTCCACTGAGCTGGTCAGCACCAAGCTCCGAGCCTGGTCGTTTGGTGCCACTCAGGCTGTCAGCCAGCTTATCATCTGGCTCGTTTCCTTTTGCACCCCGTACTTCATCAACCCGGAGAACATGAATTGGGTAAGCATCCCTTCGATCCGTGTCTGATCAACCGTGACTAACAGACTATAGGGCGGACGCTACGGCTACATCTGGTTTGGCTCTAGCATCGCCTGCCTCATCTGGTACTACTTCTTCCTCCCCGAGACCAAGGGCCGTTCCTTGGAGGAGATCGATGAGATCTTCGAGAACAAGGTGGCCACCCTTGACTTCCCCACATATCACACAAAGATCACCGAGCAGGCTCTACAAGAGGTGCAGAACCGCAAGCTCGAGGATGGCGATATTGAGAAGGTTCCTTCAACCAAGGTTGAGGAGCACTCAAGCTAGATTTCAAGTTGCCATTTGGTGCCATAGTCGTCAAATTTTGCTTAGCATTTTTGTATCTACAAACGGGATCATGTGAGATTGTAGATAAAAGCAGTTGGCTTGTTAGACTCGCCGTTCCCATTGACTTGTACCTCCTGTCCGATATGCTCACGGGACGTAAACCTGCGGTTCTTTCCCATCTTTAGATTCGCTGCCTTCACGTGCACCTCTCATGTTACGCCACGTGTAAATTCCAAGCTGAAAAAAGGAAACAAGATCCCCACTGCTACCATAAAAATCTGCATGCGCATGCCCTTGACCCCCGGAGCACGCTCCGCATCCCGACCCGGCTCCGAGAACTGGATGATGTCAGGTCATAGCAGAGGGTGCAGCTTATCCGCGACCCAGGCAGAAGAGCACCATGATGATCGCCGCGGCCATGGTGAATAGCCTCTCAACTAGAGTTTGCCGAGCGTTGAATGGCTGAGTATGTACCGAAATGCAGGCCGATAGCTAGGAGTTGGTGCCTCGGCACTCGGCCTTGGGATGATGTGATCGCACCTTTTTTGCTTTAAGAATTTATAGGTAATATTGGCACTCACCTACATCACCTAGCGTGGACTCACTCACGCTCTTCTAGGACGCCCCCCTCGCCAACTTACCTCCCCGCCGCCTTCCCCACTGCAACCTCCACATCCGACGCCTTCTGTCTCTTCTCCCCACTAGAAACATGAACCCGACGCCAGATAGGCGCCACGAGGTCACGAAGGAAATACCAGACGTCTTTGAGAAAATGGACGATGGGCTCCCCTATCGCCTTGATCCCCTTGATGATGAGCCGAAGCAGGGCCGCGAAGATGATCGTCCCAATGACCATGACGCTGAGAATCCACATGAATTCTTTCAGCTCCATTCTTTCGGGCACTACATTATGGCCCATGCCAAAGATGCCCTGTCTGGCGTCAGTGTTCTTCGGCGAGAGGCACGAAGCTGGATTGCATACCGTGAGAAGGCCAGGGCCGAGATAGATGATAGTGAGCCATGTGAGCCTGCTGATACTCTCGTTTTGCTCAACTCCCAGGACTGACGATATCTGTTGGTCCGGGACGTTAGCTTCTGTTTTCGCCACCGTTCAGGTCAGGGATCTTACCCCCTCTCTCAGTTTGATACCTTGGTCAACGCGAAGTTGGAGAGACGTGAAAGTGTTAGCTAGTCGGCTACGTCGTTTCTCAAACTCCTCTTTGACTTGGGTGACGCCGCTTATCATGTCTTTGTGTCGGACGGCCTTTGACTGAATCGATCGGAACAGGTCAGTCTTCTAGCAGTTAATAAGAGGTGCCGATGTCACGTACGGTTTCCAACAGGGTGTTCATCTTGATCTCTGCCCTGTTCACCACATCAATCGCTTGACTTAGCTTGTCGTTGAAGATACGAAGCGCCTCGAAGCCCCAGAGCATCTGCTTCAAGACTGAAACAGCCTGGTTGTCTGCGACGAATCTGGGCACACGAAATTTCCTTTTTCGTTCGTCGTTCTGAGTCGGGGTGAGCTGGGGTGAGCTGTGGCTGATTTGTCCTGGGCTTTCCCTTGATTTTCCCTGAGCCAGGGTGATCCTCCACGCCGCCGCCGCACAGCCTCAGAGGCCCCTTTTCCGTCCCCCCCCGGCTACAATTTCCTATCGATGGAAAGCAGATGACGCGCAATCGCTAAGGATAACTGTCAGAAAGTGAGGGTCTGTATTCGTAGGAAGGAGCGACGGCAAAGCATTTATATTTACTATTGAGTTGGGGAACGTGAGCGAAAGGAGGATTTTCTCGTTTCGCCAGGAGGACGGCCTATGGGTTTGGTGGGCCCCGCTGTGACACGGGTGCGACTGAGTCACGCGACCGATACTGCGTGGAACAGATCGTGGCCCTGTGGGCGCTGAACAATTCTATTCTCAACACAACAATTTGTCTAGGCCTCGAAGGTCCTTGTGCCAACAATTTGGGCGGCTTAGTACGGATCGTAGCGTGGCGATGATGGCAGGTAGCCAATCATCGTGGAGAGCGGGGTTTACCGTGTAACACCCGCGCTCTGCTGCAGCTGAAGTACATACATCTCTACCTGTCAGAAACACTGCACCTTGGATTGGGTGGAAAGATGTGGGCTGCAACGGCTTGAATAACCAAAGTATGAGTGCCCCCTAGCAAAATCCTTATGGTAGCCCAAACTCTCCTGGACGCGATACGCTTCAGCAGCTGGCCGATGGCGCCACTGACAGCCGAGGTGGGGCCAGTTATTGGGTTTCCGCACGAAAGTGGGGGCGATGAACTGAATTGTGGGATTCCTTCTCCTTGCCATCTTCTTTCGACATCTCTTAACACCTACAATACACTTGACTAAACCTTTTCGCGACAAATGGATCGCATTTTTCTCTGGTTTCGGTATCATCTTCCGGGATACCGACGGAGGTTATCATCTCAGGAGCGGTGCACCCTGAAAATCCCCTCCGAGCTCGTCGACATGATCCTGGAGCACCTTCCGCCAGAATCGGTCATTGCGTTCGCCCTAACCTGCCGCGCGCTTTTCGTCAAGCATTTCCCCGAATCGGTCCAGCTATCCACACCCGCCAGAGCAACACTGCTTCAGTGGCTCGAGCAAGACATCCCAAGGCTCTACTTTTGCCACGGCTGTGCCTGCCTTCATCCATGGCGCGCGACGCGGGAATTCGGCTACAAGTTCTACCACGGGCCATGCTGGTGGAATCTTCGTGACATGGAGCCCGTCATGAGTAAATGCGTGTCGCACTTTTGGTCTGACCTCACATATTCCTGGGCCCGGCTTGTCATGAACCGCCATCTCTACGGGGCTCTTCACGGCCCGCCTTTACAGGACATTGAGGCGACCCAACGCATGTGCGAACCCTGCTATGGTGTCATTATCACGATTTTTTCGAGTGCCAAGATCATCAGCAATTACCTCTATATCCATGGCACCATGGTGTTTCGGAGCGATGGGAAAAAGGGAAACGCGCAATCACTGAGGAACTTTATTGAACACTTCGAAGACTCCCTAGTGTGCCGTCACCTTCGGGCCGCCATGATTCCTGAGCTATGCCGCGACGAAGAATCCTCAAGACCCTTCCATCCAACCTCTGGGAATATTCGGTCGTGTGCCGTTTGTTTTACCGACTATCAGATACGTGTTGCTTTGGGGGATTCCCCAAGACGAACGACTCAAAAGCCTAGTCAACAGGAGCCTATGGAAGGCGAGGATTGGTCCATCGAAGTCGCCCGGTGGCATAACCTTGGAGAGTGTCGATCCCCGCACGATCTAGAATGGTACAACCTTGTAACCGGGTCTCCTAGAATATCGGTACGAAGAGAGGACATGTGTGGGGCTGGGATGGTGCACAGAGTGTGGATGGAGGAATACCTGGGTTCTACGCCTGCAAGGGAGACAGCTGTATTTTCGAATAGCTGTCATGTCATCTAGGTGTCGGGTAACTCGGGCGCGGGAAAGGCGCAGCGGTTGCCTCCTCTGCGTTGGTTCGGAGGTCCAGGAACGGGAACGAGGAATCGCGACTGGGCGAGAGGAACGATGTGAGGCACGGCGAACTCTGAAAGGCTCGTTTTACTGTGTGGCAACTCAATAAGCAGAACTTGAAAGCGAGAGATGGGGGAATCATCGATCAGGAGCCGAGGTCCGGATGGCGTCGTGTCGGGTGCTTGATACATGCTCCACAAACCCTAGATTGCACAGCGCCTACGTCCAGGACACCTCAAGCCACAGGCATGTAGTATACCACGAGCACTCCATTTGTCTTTGTGCTACGAACTGCTTATCATGGCCATTGTGTCCACCCATGCATCCCACCCCCAAGTTGTCCCATGATTACTGGTTAACCTTGCTGTGAGCCTAGGAACTGCGCCAGAGGTCCCCAGGCGGCGACCGGGAGTATGTCGGAAGGGATTCGAGCGGAAATCTGTCAATAGATGCCGGTAGCGGGGAACCGAGGACGGAGAGGAGAGACAGAAGGGCTCGAAGACGGTCGGAGGGCGGTTGGAATGCGGCTGGAGAACGGCTCGCGGAAGAGGATCAACATGGAGGCAATCCTGTGAAGCGAGTCAAGTGGAGCTGGGCCCTCTGACGAGACGACGAAGCACGAGATTGAATGCAAGAAGGGGGACTCACAGAAGCAGCTCGTCTTGGCTTCCCCGGTCAAGGGTACTGAACCCCAGCACCACGATAAGGTGCGAGCTGGTCGCTGGGGGTGCCTCTCTTGCGAGAGACCCCCACCACTCCTCGGGGAGCGGTGGAAGGCTGGCGCCCCTAGCCAGCGGCTACATCAGCGACTACCCCGCTAGCCGCTGGGCGACCCATGCATCCCTGTTCCCGGGGCTTTGGGAAAGGCAGAAACGGGTTCTGGGAGCTTGCTGAAGGCATCCCGCATCTCGGTAAGGAGCTGGATCATCTGATCAGCTTTCGACATCACATCCTCGCGTGTCACAAGGGCTTGGACGTCGGTCCTCAGATTTTCGATGTCCTCGCGAGTCGCCAGCTCTTGCAAGACGGTCTTCAGATGCTCGTTCCGTCTCGTCTGCTCAAGAACTGCCTCGGTATTCCGCTGCATCTCTGTCCTCACATCAGAAAGGAGCTTGACGATCGACTCCTGTGGCACAGGGGCGGGACCCTGAACGACATTCATAATCGATTGGATGTCTCTGCCGATATCCCCAGCCTTATCGTCAAGCCTAGTCAGCACCACAGTCAGAGAGTTGGGACCCTTTGAAAAGAGATAGGCCTCGAGGAACCATGAAGGAAAAAGTGCTCGGACAGCGTCAAAGAGCAGGTCGCAAATGGCAATGATAGGACCGGAGTCCTGGAACTTCATGTTGTCGATTTGTTTCTCTCAAAAGTCGTAGTGTCGATTACCGAAGCATGAAGGAAAAAAGAAAGAGAAGTTGGGAGAAGCGAGGAAGCGAGAGAAAGCAAATAAACCTGGAGCTTCAGCGATTACGACTGCCGTCGACACCTCCTACCGTTTGGCAGTCACTGACCTGCTAGAAGGAGCTGTCTCCCGGTGTGCTTCCCTGGTTGCCACAACGGTCTTGCCTTGCTATGCCGATGACACTTGGCCTACTGGAAGGAGCTGTCCCAAGTTATTCCCGGATTCTTGCAGGTGTGCTGCATCCCCCTTGTCCTACCTGCGCTGTTGGGGGGAGCTACAATCCCCTGGTGCTAACTCGCGTCACATAATGATCTTGCCTTGTCCGTGTTGGTCCTGGTGTGATATTATGACAAGTGCTACCGGAGATCGGACCCGAGATGGACCACAGATTGCTATTGGTACGGTGTAAGATTACCAGCAAGCGAAAGGGAATAACGGTGACATATTTGCGTAGTTGAAATAGAGTCTATTTAGATATTCTAAAGTGATAATAGGTGGCGAGATATTTGTGTAGCTGGGGTTATGCTAGGGCACTGCAAAACCAACCCGGCCAAACGGGCGAGTCCTTCAATTGATCGAAGTGAGATGTAGGGTTGCAGTTACGGGCGCGATGTCTGTAATTAATATTGTAGATTGAGACAGCGATCGAGACACGATTGACAGCGATGAAGACAGCGACAGTGATAGGGTCGTAGGCTACTGTATAGTGATACTTTCCGGCTGCGAATATGATATACATAGTTTATCGACATGCTGAAATTACAGGGGGGGTTTTCTCCTGTCACTGGAGTAAAGGGAAGCGCGGCTAGGTAGTGGTGTCCCAAAACTCAAGGACTCATCCTCGTAACTCCATCGCCATTTTAGACTGTAGCAACTATAGCCGAAGTAGCCTAGAACAATAACCCCCTCGCTCAGTCTGGCTCAGGCTGGCTCAGGCCAAGGCGGCAACTACCCAGTTCCAAAGAAGGGAAGAGAAATTCGTGGTGTCGATTTTGGGGTTGTGTACTCGCTGGAATTGAGAGAAAAGAATTAGCGGATCATTGCAACTGATCAGTGGTGGGGGGGAGGGTATCTATGTCGTGTGCTCTTTTGTTGCAGATTACTCTAGGCCAGACTATGTACTAGTATATTCTAGGTGCCAGTATATTCTATACCGTGCCATATAGTATACTAGTATGTTAAATACCATCCCAGTTTTGGTGCCAGGATACTACGTACTGTCCTGGGGATTAGACTAGGGTGCCATCCCACAACATGTACTAGTATATGTTAGGCCCAAAACTTGGACACTATGGACGGTATCGTTGTCATGGTATTGCCACAAACAGACAGCGCCCGCTTCCTGTTGGACAACCCTAGCTCTTCTAAAGTGGGATACATTTTGGCCATCTTTATTTATGGAACCAGTTCTGGGCCCCCTCGGCTAGAGTTGAAGTGATTTGGCAGACTGCGTCGCAGCTTGCTGAAAATGGTAATAGGGTGAGCAAAGGTGAGCCAGCCTGAGCAAATCCTGAGCAGGGACTGAGCCGGACCTGAGCCGGGGTGAGCAACGTCACGTGGGCGAGGTACGAAAAAGGAAATTTTATGAGCCCAGATTCGTCGCACGAAACAGCTTGATCGGACCGGCCAAACTTCATTCCCACGAGAAGGACCTTCGGCTACACCAAATGTCAGTATCGAAACGCTCGGTAGAGAAATGACAGTTGTTTACATCATATCTCATGACTCCATCCAGAGCCTTCATGAAGCACTCGCATTCCTCGGCCAGTCTCTCACACACGTAACCAAGCAGGAGGAGAAATGCCAACTGCCGTCCGGTGTCCTGCTGGTGAATGAACATTTGTAAAGTGTGGGCCACTTCGCTGGCGTACTTCGCAACCTGGCTTTCATCAAAAAGTTCGCAAATGATGGAGCAGGTCCAGCTTTTGCCTGTCTCGTCGCCTGTGATGATGAGCGATATCCCCAGTTCGTGTATGGTGCTAAGACGATGTGCTGGGTCGGCATCCCGACCCCATGGTGCCTCGGCAGAGCGACTGTCGCTGACTGTGTCAGGAGGGAACCGGTAGTCGTACATGTCTCGACCGAGCGGGGAGTTTCTGCTGTTCTCAGCCCATCGTGCCTTTTCCTCCGCTGTACTTTCTTCCCACATCTTTTCCACTATGGCTTTGCGATCCTTGAGTCGCTGCAGCCTCTCGTCTGATTCCACGTTTCTCTCCGCCTCACGTACTTTTGCCTCGTCGTCGCCTAGGAGCCGCCAGTGCTTGAGCGTGATTCCGGTGATCCATGTATCCTCGCTGCCGGTGAGAGACTGGACGGTCGCATCATAGAAGTTGGAAACATCACCTAGGTGGTCGTCAAATGTGTCAATGGCATCAGGGTGCCAAAGATACACTATTGACTGCAATGTAGCTGGAGAAAGATGTCTCGCAAAGCTGTCCCGTCGTTAGCGTGCCAGGCGTGATATCACACCCCATATTGGTTGCTCAAAACTGACATTATTCGATATTTGACCCCTTGATCAACGAGCTAAGGTGGGAAAGTGCGTCAGCAACCACAAAACACATACGATAAAAGACTACTTACACTGTTGTTCAGCTTAGTCAGCAAGGACTCTTGATACATACTCAGGAGATTTTCCCGCGCCGCGTTCCGTCCTTCTCCAAGGAGGGGGTAGTTCTTTAACACAGATCGTTCAATGGGTCGGGTGTTCCCAACGAGATACAGATCCATGAGATTGGTGCCCTTGATAGCGCTCTCCTGTTGTCCCTTGATGAGACTGTCACGACGGAAGAGCCGAAGCAGGTTTGACTTTTGCTTCGGTTCCACCGCCTCCCCTGCGGCCCCCCTTTCTTCCGCCCACTGATTCCAGAACTTTTCGTCGGCGCGACCGCTTGGAACAGGCTCGGAAATCTCAGGCAAGTCGTTGGAGTCCGCCATTAAAAAGAAGTCGAAGCAGCTGATGTTGTGGAGCTTGCTTGGCCCAGTTTTGTGTTCGATGACACGTAACGTCTCCGCGGCGTTTGGCATGCAGTTGCACCAAAAAAACTGCCAAATATTCTTTCGAAGCTTGGCGTCGGCTTGCTGTTTCACCTTGTCCACATTGGGCGTGTCTTTTAAGGAGCGAGCTGCAGCGTCCGAGTGGTAGAGCATCTTTGGCTTGTGCCGTTTCCAGTCGAAGGAAGCTGACGAGCCTACTGGTATCGTTCGACTAGTTTGATGCTGGCAACACGCGTATATCTTCTCAAGAAGCTCAACCTCTCGCAGTTTCGCTGGCGTGCTTGTTGCATCCTTCTCTTGGCACTGGCTCGAATCTGCGGTGCGAGCGGCGGTCTTCTCTGCCAGGAACTTGCCGCACACAACAGCAGATGTGATGAAGTTCCACCAATGACCAACTGTTGTTGGCTTGCTGCTATCCCAGGATGCCATGAAAGTGTAGTCGGATATCATGAACTCCTTGCACTGATCCAGCAACGCGTCACGCTTCTCCGAGTCCACGGCATTGAGGTTGTGGGGGAGGTGTTGAGCCAGACAGCTCAGCTCCCAAGGTGCTGGACGGGGCCTTGCTGATCTGATGTCTTGTTTCGAATCCCATCGCAAGATGCGTGACCTCCCTGGGTTGACCTTCCGCGTTGGCTCTCGAGCCCTGACAAGGTCCCTAGCAAGCTCAAGGCAAGATCTCCCAAACACCGTGATGCCGCCCGTCTCTGCAATGCCAAGTTTCGGTCCTACGCCCGCCAGGTTGGCAGCCTCGTGGCCGATATTCTGCCCGCTCAACCGGCCCTGCTCAAACAGGCGCATAGATTTTTCGGCTTTGACTTGCTATAGGACGACATCATGGCTAAGAGCCCCCATCTCGTCCGTAGGAGCCTCCACGTCGCGGTACCTTTGGCTATCACGGTCTCTCAACTCAGCAATCATAGTGCTGCATTTCGAGCGTATTTTCTCACATATGGAGTCGAAGAGGTCTTGGTCCTTCTTCCGTAGAGATATGCAGAGGTTGTGTAGCGAGAAGTAGTGGTACCACCGAAGAATGCACCCAACGGGATCATCTATGGCCTTCAGTCGAGATTTGCTGGCGCTCTGCAGCAGCTTATAGCGGACAAAATAGCCCAGAAGCTGGGTTTCGAAGTATCGCCAAAGATGTTCCTGGACCATCGAATGTGGAGAACCCGCCGTAATGTCGGTTTTGTCGAGGCTGAAGGCTTCGGGTAGGTTCCGTTGCACATACCAGATAATGACGCTGCAGTAATACTTCTGGTATGACATGCTGGCCGCCGGGTTCCTATGCAGGACAGGTCCCGATGACTTGCATTCGCGCCTGCCCGAAGGACTGGGAAGCACCTCAGAAGCAAGAATGCCAACTTCTGCGTCCTGAAGAAACCTGCTATCCCAGATGAACTGGCCCAGCTGTAAGATCCACACGCAAACATTTCTGATCCGGTCAACGATGCCCCTCCTGTAGCGAACTCGCATTCTGTTGAAGTGCTTCAACTTGGAGTCGCGCTTCTCAGCGGGAAGGCCGTTACTCAGGGTCCGTGTGAGGGGATGCTTGATGAGCTCCGCTGCCTTGACAAGAAGCCTGACCTGCCAGCTGTTTGGTGTGAATGATTGGTTCATAGAATCTCGGTGATGGGAGCGCAACTTACAACATGCTCTCAAGGTCAACGATTTGGGGAGTAACGATGTTCTTGAGCCGGGCAACACCTGGACTCGGGGAACCATGCCCATTTGATTGCGTTGAGGTCGTGCTTTCATTGTCGCCAGCCACAGTTTGTGTTGCATCAGCGGTATCCAGGCGGTTTGCTGCCTCCAAGGCGAGGTTGATAGCAGATCCGAGACTCTCAGCCGGTAGGCCGGCATCGTGGCCGGTGTCGAGATTGGCGCTCGGTAGCGTCTTCGCGCGTCGGAGACCGTGTGGCACGGGCAATGATGCAACGCCCATGACGACCTCAACTGCTCGGCCGATCGTGTTGAGTTCAAAAGTATCTGGGCCGGAGGAAGACTCCAGCATGGCTGACCAGAGCCGATAGGGCGCGAGGCCAGTGGAATCTGCCACGCCCAAATAGCGCTGGACTTCCTCGTAGTGGATGACCTTGGTAGGATCTTTGTTGACCGGATTATCCCTATCTACAAGGGCAAAGGATGCCACCTCCCACATCCACCTTGAAGGTGACCGGGTGCTCCTCCTTGTCATCTGTGGCCTCGCGGTTAGTGTCAATGGAGTTGGTGCCTGACGCGGACCTTGTCAACTGGATTGGAACCACGCGGCCGATCTGGTAAACGGTATTGTCCTTAACGAATGTGCAGACGATGAACGAGGCAAAGTGTTCTCCCCCTATACCGGTGCTATTGCGGACCCAATGCAGGCGAGTGCAAGGCCAGCGAAGGTTGATCATGCCTTGGACCGGTGTGGCTTCTTGGACCCAGCCGCCTCCAGGTTCGGCCGGGTTCGGTACCTTGACCGACATTCCAAAAGTCCCTCGTCCATTTCTCCGCTGTGCTCGCGCAAGAATGGAGTCGGAGATGTCAGGGAAGTCGCCTCGAACAAACACCAGGCCGCATTGAGGATCTGGGGCAGTCATCTGGAGGAGCTCGTGCCAGGTGGACAGAGAGCCCGTGTAGCCGTCATTTCCGAAGTCGAGGGACTTGCTTGGGCGTGAATTCGATAACTCGAGAGGCATGTAGCAGTTGTCTGGCAAGAAGAACTGTCAGCATAAGGCCAGGGAAAGACGAGCCGAAAGCCTTGCCCTCGTCGATGAGATCCATCCAGGCAAAGTCGTTTTCTGGGCTACATCATGTTAGCTGCGCCGTGATAACTGAGTATGTATGTATGGATGGAAGGAGCATACATATCATCCTTCACAGGCACGATCGCCCCGGGCTGAGCATTGTAGAGGTTGTCCAAGGACGTGGCAGATTCTGACTCTGGCCAGCCCGACGTCCGGCCCACCGTGTCGTTCCCAGAGCCATCGATAGGCATGATGACAACCGGGCGGTGATATATGGCGAGTATTTCAATTGAGAGTTTAATTTTGAGAAGTGAAATAATCTTCTAAGATCTGTCAGTTCATAGGAAGGGAGGGAGACAGCGAAGCGACGAACCTCCTGAATCCGCCGAGTTGAAACTTAATGACGAAAGCCTCCAACATCGGCCAGTCGCATCTGAACGGACATTACAAAAAAGTGGCACCACTCCATCACGTTGTTCAGCCATAGCTGCCGGCACTGTGTGAGGCTGAGAATGGACGTCGTTGAGTGGACGGCGTGCCGTGGACGATGGCGTGACAGTCAGCTGTGGCCTTCCCCGCCGACTTATTTCGACCACAGAATGCAGGGCAGGTCGAATCGGGTGTGCCCCAGAAGCTTGGGTTGAGTCACCATCTCAATGGAATTCGCTGCTTACCTCATTTAGGAGCAAAAACATCGCGGCACATCCAGGCGCCCAGGTAGATTATGGCGGACACGTCATGCCACGACCACCAGCAAGATTTTAGGGGGTTAGATAGGTAGGCAGGCGTCTCTGACTTCTTGCTGCTGCCGCTGAACATCACCACTAACCACTTCGCTCTCCTTCCCTGGGAAGAGAAGTCGGCTAGTCCTGACGTGTGTCATGGGGTGCCGCCAACTACCGAGTTTAAGATGGAGCAGGGGGGTATTATTGATTCATCTGGTTCAGGGCCTACTTCGGCGATAACTCTTAGGCCACGGCGGGCCTTGATGTAAAATAGAGCTGTTTCAGGACTCGGATTTTCGGGCGACGGCTCGGTCTTACAGCGCAGCAAGACGTCCAGGCTCTCCTTGACTGCCTGCATTGGGTGCAACTCGCTGGTCACTGAGATGGACGGCTTGTTGCTCCCTAATGCACCTTGACCAATGCTGGCGTCTTTGGAGTTCGGGTAGGTTGGTACAGGTAACTGGCGCAACGTGTCTTCGACATATACTAGGATGTCATCCCGGAGCCTTCGAAGTTGGTCTACCAGCGACTGCTTCTAGACCTGCGATTGGAAGTCGGATACTGAATCTGAATTGGTAACTGTCGCTCACTGGAATTCAACCCGGGTTAGAGCAGCTAAGATAACGCCGACAAGGCTTGGGGCATATTCTAGATCATACCTGAGAATAGCAATCAGACGGACCAAGATCTCAGAGCAATATTTACTCAAACAATCCTCCAGCTCTGTCACCTCGCCCTTTTTTCACATAGAGCGAAGGACGACTTTCAGCGTCTTCCATGACGAGCGCCTGGGGTCTGCTCTCAACGTCTCGAGAATACCAGTCAACTTCTGCGACATTTCCTTGTATGGCAAGGTGCCTTAACGCAATCTCGTGATTGGATTTGCTGGCAGGCTGTCGAGCAAGCGGCTTCACAATCGCGTGGAAGTCGTTGATGACAATACTAATGTGCGTGTTCTCTGCGAGACTGCCGGTTTTGAGCACCTCCAGGGTTCCCGTGACGGTCTTGTACCCAAATTCTATGAATGTCAGGATGTTGCTTGCCAGGCCAACAGCGGTGATCGGGTCCATGTTGTCAACTCTGCTGCACCGGGCGGTTATTAGACGTAAGCGAAAGTGATCCGGGTGGAAAGGTTCGTCTTGTTAAACGCTGGGGTCAACATAGAGACCAGAAGCCACCAAACGCGGGAAGCGAGCACAAAGGCTCGGCTGATGAGGTTGGATCGATGGGCGCGCTCGCCGATTAGTCGTACACTGGGGGCTGAAGGAATGAAACCACTCATGAACTAGAAGATTCCTGATGGAGTCAATTGCTGAAAGCTGCTGTTCTGATTGATGCTCGCTGTCTCCTCCCTGGGAGACCCATTTCCCCTCTTTTTCGATTCTGACAAGCACCGAATTTCCGACGCTGCCCCACTGATAGGATGGTACCTATGGGAGGTGTGATTGGTCTGGTGGGAAGTGGACCTAAGAGCGCCATGGATCCGAGAAGCTGACGGATCTCGTGTATTACAGGCAGCGGTTCCAGAGTGTCGTGCTCTTAAGACTCGGTATCATCGCGGCTGAGTGGCATGCCCTGGAAATGATGACTTCCCGCTACTTCCACGAGGCGATGTGAGGGCCGAGGCGATGTGATTTCAGATATAGAATGTTCGGGTTGTTCCAGACTCGGGGGCCTTCAGGACGGGGACAAGGAGGATTAATTGTGGTTGCTGTTGAGAAGAGGCATGGCAGATTTAGCGCTGTGGGTGGAGGAGAAAAAGGGGGAGGAGGCGGCAGGAGAGAGGTTCGAGCTGTTCATGGGGTAGGAGGAAGGGGAGCATGACGAGGACAACTAGTTGTGGCATGCGTCTTTATTGTGGCTCCCTTGGTGCTGTTGCTGTCCATGTTTCTAGGTAGATAGCCGGGCCTATCAGGGGAAATATACCGCAGCACAAGATCAAGCATTCCACCATAGAGGCTCAGGAGATCCTTGCTTCAAGCCGGCGCCTTCGGACAGTACCTACTCCATGGGCGTGTTCTGCCGATCCAGCTTGGTCAAGAACTCCGGAAGATCTTGCAGCCAGTATGTCCCATCCCAAGGCTCGCTCAAGGTGGCAGGGACCTGTCGGTTTTCATCCGGACTGGGCAGAAACAAATTCGCAGTAGGGTCGCTGACCGTAGCAAGGCCACCGTGGCTGGGCAGTGTCGAGCCGTTCATGATATTCATTTCGACATTCCCCGCGTCTGGAACCCCCGGGGAAAATATCGGTGTCGTTGCCGCCCGCGTGGTTAAAGGGTATAAGTGCCCCAACCCTGCTCCCTGGGTGGCATGGGTTCCGAGGTGACGACATGGCGCCGAAGCGTCCTCTCGTGGAGTGAGAACCAGTCTCGGTGGTGCGGGGGCAGGTATTGGCGCTATTCGTCGACGCTTTGGAGGCCGGTCACCCTCATGATCGGTAAATATTAACGGCGAGTTATTTGGCACAGACGAAGGCCCCTGTGAAAGAGCCGGCGTTGGTAGTCTATTGGTTGGCGTGGGTTCTCTTCGCCGTGGTCGCCTGCCTCCGTTTCCGCGACTGCCATCATTCTCGTACCGGGTGACCCAACTGATCTCAGCGAGGCGCTGCAAAGTCTTGATGCAGTACACGGCTATTACCTTAAAGTCCTTGCATCGAATGTCTTCGGAGCGAATTGTTTCCGCGATTTGAGACCAAGGTTGGTAGTTGTCCAGCCCCAAATGATACCATGCAAACAACGAGTCGGCCGCGTTCAATCCGAAGTTGCTCGCTACTTGCTCCTCCTCGGCAGAGACTGATGGGTTGAGGTGCCGCGAAAGTTCTCCGAAGAATCGGAAAAATTCCTCAGCGAATTCGAAGTGTTCCATCACAGCGTGGTATTCTAAAGCAAGGTGTAAGTTCTAGGGTTGTGGGCACCACACAGCAAACGACGCAACCTACCGGGCGTGGGGACTGTTTGGTCGTTCTGAAAGACGATCTTACAAATCTCTTTCCACTGCTCCTTGTAATCTTGCCCTGCCTTCTCCCGTCCTCGCAAGAGATTCACCGCTTCGCCATGCAAGCCAGCAATTGGGTCAAACTCTGCGGGGTCGCAGCCTGGAACGGCCCTGGAATGACGATGAAGCTCGTCTTTCGATTTGAAACCGGCAAAGCATCGAGTGCATAGTACCTCGGCTCCATCCTGTCGCTTGTGGTATTCGCGTAGATGATCCTTCAGGCGACCAATTGTCGGGAAGTAGGTCATGGAGCAGCTGTAGTGTGATCGGACGTTGAAGGTGCGGGGAAACATCATCCGGAATGGACAGGGCAATCGAATCTCCCTCCTTCTTGCCTTCGCTGGGCCCGCTGGTGGCTCTTTAGACAGACCTTGTCGGCTGTCTCCATTTTCGTCATCCCCACGTTGGCCTTTCTGGCCACCTCGGGGCTCTCGAGATGACGGAAACATGCCAGGGCTAGAGCCGGATGGGCCACTGGGGTTGTTCACACCACCATTGCGCCCTTCGGACCCTGCTGCCTCATTGCACGATGCGGCTGCCTCTGTCAAGTCGATCACGAAATCGTCTGCGAGGTCGATCAAGGTATCGTAGAGCAGTCGCGAGTTGGCGATTGAGTCAAGATCTGCGCCAAGCACGCTGTGGCAGCTATAGTTCAAGATCTCGCGGAGTTGCCACTCGGGCACGCAATCGTCCGGACTTTGGGCCTCGCCATCGTGCTCGGCGCGCGCAGAGCTGTCAGTGGGGGGATCTTTGGACTGAACGACACCCCCTTCGTCCTTCAGACCCAGAGCGCTGTTTGCGGAGAACACAGATGGCTCAACCCCCGTCAGGTCAATAACTTCCACCGGGTTATGAGTCGTCGAGGGGCTCTCGGGAACCTTAGGCCCAGTAGCGTTGCCTCTCTTGGTCAGTCCCACCACATCCTTCCAGTTGCGCTGGGGTGCCTCCGCAGGCTCTTCTTTTACCACCACGTCAGTCTTTGATTTGCTGCCAACTTTAGCAAGCAGAAGGCCCGAGGATTCCTCCTCGCCCTCATCATCCATCGTGGCAAATTCAGACCGTTCACAAACAGTTGTTTGCTCCCACGCCACGTCGGTCTTTGACCTGCTGCTGACTTTCGCATTGCTCAGTGAGCTGTATTCTGGTTTCTTGTCGTCCTCTTGTTTCGGTTCCTTTTTGACGAAATTCCCAAAACTGGAAGCCGTTCCCTTCTTCCCCGTGGTGGAAGAGGGCTCAAGGAGATTCAGACCGTGCTGCGTGGAAAAATGAAACGTGACGTTGACAAACTTCTGGAGAGTCTCCATGATGTAGTCTACTGGGTCCAGCTTGAGCTGTTGGGTGTCGATGGTTTCCTGGAGATGGTCGGCAAACATGACGAGGCAGCTGTTCTGAATGCGGTAATATTCCAGATGCTCAACCACCTTGCAATGGTCTTGTGCTGGATGTTAGAAAGCGTTCCTGTCTGCCAGAGATGAGATGGAGGATTCATACATGGGGATGGGGGGTTGTCATTGTCAGGGAAGACGGCCTTGTAAACCAGTGACCACTGGGATTCGGTCTCAGAGCGCCCCAACGCGCTGGAGAGATGGGGAATGCCATCCTTTAGACAATCGTGGAAGGAGCGAAGGTGGTCTCTGAAAGAGGGTCGTCAGCAACTGGCGTCATTGACCCCTGTAAAGGTGAGGGCATTGGGGGCACACACACTACATCCGGGACATTTGCGAAGCCCTCGCAGCATTGCTGGGCATCCCGGATATTGAAGCCAAGAGGATAGCGCTTTCTGAAGGGGCAGCCCAGTAGTCGCAGGGGTTCGGTCTTGATTTTCGAGTGCTTCCGGTCATTTCCTCGAGATTTCATGGGCGGCAGGCTCTGCGAACCTGCCAGTGGCGGGGAATAATGCCGCGCAGTTGATGACATTGCGGTGAACAAAAGCAGTGCACGACGTATTGTGGGGGTCAAATGATGGACTGAGACGAGGAACTGGGTCTGGAAGCAAATGTTCACATTTCATGCGGGGCCGTTGTTGTCAGATGACGCTGCTGCCTTCGCGGTATATCGTGACGTCGAGGTCGGGAGAATCGGAACCTGCGCAGCCATTCTGCCCGCCATTTTTCCAATTGGTCGCCAGTCAACAATTGGCCAATCCTATTGGTTTATCGCCATGACGGTCAAAGTCTCACCGTCTTGTTGCGCACAGACACAGCCTCCTGTCGCTCCTGCCATTGGTTCGTCGTGGACGCGATTGGGACACCAGGGAGCGAGGTGTTCATGAAAGATGTTCCTCCTGATGCTGTCTGGTCTGGCATCGCAAAATTCGATGCAAAAGAGCTATGGGGAAGATTCGGCATAAAAGTCAAGGACTTTCCGTCGAGACTGTTGGCGGAATGAGCCCATCCAAACGACTCCCGCCCGGATTACTTCGTGTGAAAGTGCAGCAAAGCTCGAAAAATGCCCGAATCTACTCCAAGAGATGTTGGTGCCCGAGGGGCCCACTCCATGTAAGTCGCATTGCCCGCTTGAGTCCATGACTTAAAATGGCAGCAACTGACTGTGGAACAGCTCCAGTGTATCAACATTGCCAGTTATTCCGATGCTGGCGCCATTTGTTTACGACGCCTCAAGTTTCTCCGACAGGCTCGTTCAGATACAGTCCGGTGTTGTGCCCACTACTAATATCTCGAAAACACCCTGGTTGGATGGGGTAGCGAAGCCCGATATCGGCTATAGGAAGTCAGGGCAAGGGGTGCAGTCTGCGGTGTGTAGAACAAGACACTGAGACGTCACAATGGAAACGTAAGGGCGGCCAAGGGGCTGTCAGATCTAAATAAGTGCCTACCCTGTCGATGTCAAATAGCGGTAGAGTTGGAGAATGGCTATTTGCGCGTCACTATATTCTGAAATAGAAACACACGCACCAGATCCTCTCACGCGTTGATCACCACGTGCGCTGATGCAAACCGATCCCTTCCTGCCTTCTCAACTTCCATCTCGCTACCAAAACGTTATCGATCTAATGATTCTCAGAGATGAACTTGGCAGTGTGTATCAGGAACTCCTGATTTTTCTCCAATGTCGATGGGATGTAGCATCGCATGTAAGACAGCATAGAGTCTACTTGGGCATCTGTCAGGCCGTCAATATCGGTTGCCGTAGCAGGAAACTCTGATGGGTTGTTGACATACATTCCTTCACAGGGGCCCTGGAGGATGCCGAGGTACGGTGCGTTGACCGTTTCCTGGTTGTACATGCGAATATCGTTTCTGGGGTCTGTTTGGGTACCAGTATCCGCCTCGTTGCTGGGGGTTTTGATGCTCGATGGGTTGTTGGTAAGTGATCTACACTGGTGATTGGCGATTGCATGCAGCTGGGGCGACTTACCTGGATACTGACTGGTGTTTTGGGGCGGTGTCTCGGAGCTGGGGTGAGCGATGAGGGAGCACTTCAGTTCCCGAATCTGTTCCTCCACCTGGTCGAGCTGGGTTTTGGTCTCTGGCACACAAATGCAGGATGGTAGTTCTTAGGGCTCTCTTGTGTTTCCAGTATGGAGTACGGTATTGAATGCGCGCACTTTCTGGGGGGATGGAGAAGACTTGCTATTGGTGCCCGTGTCAGCAGCCTCAGCGGCCGTCTTGCTTGGCGCTGGGAACCGATCGTTCACCATGTCCATATGGCCTATGACATCAGTGGAATACCGACTGGACTGTCTGCCCATCTGGTCGGCGTTCTTTCCAAGCTTTATTTAAGATTTAAGGTTTGGAGTTGTTGTGTGGGTTGTGTGATGCGTGCGCGATGGTTACGACAACCCGTTGTGGGTGATGAGGGCATTTTATGCCCCCCCCCCCTTGCGGACACGTACGAAAGGCTGCCTGCCGTCTTTTTGTAGGCAGTGAAATAGGGTTGATGTCTACATATAGAAGCCGAGGTATAGAGAAAAAGGTTCAAGTGTCACTCACTTCCGAGCCACCACGCATCAATCGCTTTCGCCCAGCTTGGCCCGTTGCGATATACGGCGAAGAACGGAAGGAAGTGTTCCTCTCCTCTGTGCCCACTTCAAAGTAGCAGCCAGCATGCCGCTGCGTCCGTCCAAATTTCGATCTAGCTTGCAAGTTGCTCTTTCCTTACAAAAACATATCGGTTCTGAGTCAGTCCTAGTAGCTCAAGTACCTACCTACCTAGGTACCCGGCCCAAAAAATCGACTGCCCCAGGCAGCGCTCGACAACTCAAATTTGTCCCCGCACAAACCCACATTCCACCAACCATCTAGATCAAATGCAGAAACATCAAAGCTGCCGACAGCCGACCCACCACGGACCGATCCGCCACACCAGCAGCACCGCTCCCGGCCGGTGTTGAAGACGAAGGCGGCTGCGGCGCCGGGGGCGACGGCGAGACACTCCCACTGGGCGGTGTCGGCGCGCTCGGCGCACCACCGTCTTCGGCGACAATTCGGACGTTGCTGACGCGAATATCTGTCGAATTGAAGCAGTTGGCCGTCGTAACGGGCGGCACCTCGGCCGCGTCGTCGGTGAAGATGATGTCGGCGCACTGGAACTGTCAGTTTATCTCATTCGAGGCGAGAGGCTGGGTGGATACTCACGCTATAGGTCGTCCCGCCATGCTTTAGCGCCTGCACGAGCTGGATTGACGCCAAATCGCCCTTCTTCGGCTTGATTCCCTCGGGCAGCTGGACTTGCGGAAGACACACGGTGCCGGGGTAGGGGTTTTCGGAGGGGCCGCGCAGCTCAAACACGGACACCATGGGCAGCGAGCAGTTTGCTGGCTCGGCGCCCAGGCAGAGATTGATGTACATCAGGTTCTGGAGGTGCCCGCGGAACCAGCCCGGCTGGAAGGCCACCACCCCCGTGCCGTCTAGTGGCCAAGCGGTCCGGTTCTGCGTGGGCCCGATGCCACCGCAGGGGTAGGACCAGCCCATGCCGAACGGGAAGCTGGTGTTGGTGATGAGGTTATTGCCGCGCCAGCCAGGGTAGGTAATCACTGTGTGGCTGTGGACTACGCCGGCCATAACGGCGAGAATGGTCAAAATCGTGGCTGCCATTGTGGAAGCTTTGCCTAGAAAAGATTCGGGTTCAGTGAATCGAGGAAAGGCATGGCATCCATTTCGTCAAGCGACAAGGAACCACGTCCTCTTGTAGTTGCCACTACCTTGGCGAGCGACAGTTACAGGCAACAGGATTTCGCATCCCAGTGTGGGGTATTTTGGATCGACCTATAGCAGTCGTACCTGGCATTTTCCCAACCGTGGAGCCACCGCTCATCTCGGAGCTCGGACTTGGAGCGCGTTACATTCTCGATCTCGCATCCACAACGGAAGGAAGCGTGCGGGGACGCTGCGCCACACCGTTGACGTCAGGATTCAATTATGAGAGAAACCTCAGATGCTGCTGAAATATGTTGTCATTGTCCCCAATGTTTCGAGTTGAGTGTCCTCCGCGATGCAAATCATGCTCTCGCATCTCTCAAAGACGGAACTCGGACACAACCGACCACAGGCTATTCTTGGAACGGGCACCAACACGAGGTACCAGCCCCATTGGTTTACTTTTCATTCCTGGCGATCCTCCTCGGCTCAGCGCTTCCTAATAATTTGGCGGCAGTTCCATGCTGTTTCGTTGTCCGTGGCATTGCCTGACGCTCACCACTCAGAGAGCTGTGTAACATGAGTCTGCTTACGGCCCCCGGAAATGCGAGCCGGATGAGCTGGCGAATCTAGCGGAAAGTTCCGAGCAAACTCGTCCTCGTCTGATACCCCTTTTCCAGTCACCTCCTATCTGGCAAAGGGTCGCATGGCACGGCTATGCGCGGCGGCCCAATGTTGATTGCCTGACAGACATGATAATTACCGTTTATATTCCTTCTGTTGGAGGTCGGTTCACGGCTGTGGCTCAACACCAATAGTGGGGGGCGTATTGGAGAGTGAGGCTCGTCGAGTATGCCTCCAAATCTCCACCCGCTCTCGTGGGATTTCATAGCCGCCTTCAGCGTCGCGAAATCATCATCGTGTCGACATGTCGCATTTCTCTGTTTGCAAGTGCTTGCGTGGCAGATGAATCTCCTGCGATGGGCGCTCTTCGGCCAGTTGAAAGGAAATGAACTGTCTTGGCGGTAGGCCTCTCCCGCGCCGTGACCCCCTTCAGCCGATGATTTGATTAGCGGACGTCCCTATCCCCATTCTCGTGTGGTGAAGTTATTGGGGAAAAGCGGAATACGGCTTCCGTAGAAGGACTTCGAATATTCTTCCAAGGAAGGCCACCGTTATTGGCGCTTTCGTTAGTTGAAGCTGCGCGGGTTGCCACTTGCGCCTTCGAGGCACATCGAGAGCTGAGATTGAGTCGCAAACAGACCGGACACAACACCTGTTTTGAGCCAATCAGACACAGCTATTGGGTGACGCATTGCCTTTCCTCTCCCTGATTGGGAAATCCTCAGTGAGTCTGCAGAATTATGCAGGCAAGCTCGAGGTTGTCATCAGGCTGCATTCTTTGGCGTCTTGAGTCAACATCAAGCACCTTTGTCTCAGGTATGTGGTTAGGATTTAAGCCATTTACTTGTTGCCCTTGTTTATTCGCCTTTTTTCCTGCATCTTCCTTCTGTTCATTCTTTGACTAAACACGAGACGCTTTCCACTTAACTCCTGTTCTGTCTCCCTTTCCAATTCCTCACGATGATGACAGCAACTGCAGTCGCGGGCTGTCTAGCCCTCCTGTTCGTCTATCTAGCACAAATATGGAAAGCTCCCAAATCCGGAGCCGCCGACCCGCGAAACTCTGAACCACTCGATATCACAAAGGCACTTGTAGACGAAGCACGGCAGACAATCGACTTCGGTTATGCCACATGCCCATCCCTCAAAGAGAGACTCGCTCTCCGCGCTCAACCCAACCAGCGACTAGTCTCCGCATTCGGGGTCACCAACTCCCTGACCACCACCTCCCCCGAAATCCACCGCAGCTTCCTCCGTCTAGCCTCAGATGTCATCAACGCCCGCGTCCCCAACGCCTCCGGCACCGACACCCGCTGGATCAACCTCTACGCCGCCGCCTCCACTCTCCTCAAACAAGACCTCGCCTCCGCACCCAACACTCCCCTTCCCCTCGCCTCCTGCGTCCAACGCCTGTGCCTCACCATCGTCCTCCTCGACAACTACCACCTCGCCCCCTCCTCCCTTCCGCCCTCCACAATCCTCCTCATCGCCCAGGAAATCAACACCCAATGGCTCCTCTCC
>Ga0247758_1000158_pt1 | contig 55809 bp, 37 predicted proteins | sample UWRJL156409C4_FD_180950 | JGI IMG/M metagenome (GOLD analysis project Ga0247758, IMG submission 180950) | Plant litter microbial communities from Arlington Agricultural Research Station in Wisconsin, United States - UWRJ-L156-409C-4 | ecosystem: Environmental > Terrestrial > Plant litter >... | reverse complement strand
GCGTGATGCAGCAAATATAGGCGACGATAACCGCGATTCCAACTGCAATAGTGGTAAGCTTAAGCCTAACATAGAGCCTCTCCCCAACCCTCCTCTAAGCCACGTAATTCTATTACAGAATCGGTAGGTTTTGGCCTAATTACAATGGATTTGTTCAATCGATCAATTAAACCGCGGTCGTAATTGCGACCGTGGATGCGACCAGGCATTGTGGGGGTTAGGGTTATGTACGGAGTTTGCAGTAGGCTACGGTACAAAGTGATACAGGCTACGGTGCGGCGTGAGGACCTCTCTCAAATACTTGGATGTCTCGCCCTGAGGGTATATCAGTGAGGAATGTTTTCTTGCTTCTAACTAAAGGGGGGAGATGATGGAGGACAACTTACCACTCCAATCAATGAGGATAGGTGCCCCAGGGCGGCGGCTTGCCCACGATAGCAGCAAACTTCAACTCGTAGTCTACAACTGCGGAAGGGGCAAGGTCAACAGCGCCCGACCCGGCCGTGGGGTAATGCCCTGTTGGTCACATGATAGGGGTTCCCGAGGCCACAATCGAAGATGCACGGCCTTAGTATCTGATCGGAAAACGCCGGAGGGGCGCCAATCTTGCCGGAAAGTCATCCAATCGCTCATCCTTCAAGAGGGCTTGAAGAACGCGCCGCACACCGCGATGCACGGATCTCGGAAGAGCGGCAAAGTCGTTGAGGGTGTCGAGGACGAACACGCCACGGGCAAGCCCGTCGACGTCGGCGAAGAGGCCAGCCTTGGCGGGATCACTGAGGAAGATGACGGTGTCGCCGACGCGCGTGGCTGCCTGTGGCTTTTCATGGCCTGGGATTGACGACACAAGGCCGAAGGGGAGGTTTGCGGGCGAAAAGTGATGCCCATAGCTTGGTCCTTGCATTCTCGCGTTGTATCTGCGTCCTCGTCAATCTACATGTTCAGGGGCGGGAACCTCCCGGGCCTCCTCTCTTGCATGACCCCTCACTCCGCCTTATTCCATTTTTCGAGGCGGAACGGTGCGGTGGGGGTACCCACTTTCCGAGTACCCGCGGGCGACCCCCATCCAACGGTACTAAGGACATTTCAGCCGCCAGAGTTACCAACTGGGGAAAATGGCTTTGGATGTTTTTTTACCTAAGCTATTGTCTTTGATTTGAAGCGCATATTTAGAGTACCGTAATGTTAGTAGCTAGCCCCGCGCGAGAAGGGGACGAGGGTCTACGTGAAAGTTCAGCCCCACAGCGTTGGCTCTTGACCCCTGGAGCTTATTCATCATAGCTCCGGGCCGCTCCATATCTCCACCTCACATACTTAGAAGGCGGAAATACATGTAGCTAAAGGACGTAACTAAAGACATAAAATAAAATCTATCGTTATATTGAAAATATCACTATATTTATAATCGTTATATGTAGGTCTGACTGTAGTAATTTAAAATAATTTCCCATAAAAAAAATTGAGCTACTCCTAGCAACAAATTGTCCTCAGGACAGGATGATTATGTGACGATCCCAGGCCGTCACGCTGGGCCACCACAGCCCGACCGATCCCCCGCACTAGGAACGGTGCGCGGCACGGTGCGGCACTGTGTTCGCACTGTAGCCTCTGTACCAGGGAACGGCTCTGTTGACAGAGGCCCAGGGGAAGGCAGAGGCCGAGGGCCTCTGCCAAGGAAATCTCTGAGGGTAATAAAGGCTCGGCACACAGAGGCCGGTACGAAGTACCTCTTAGATAGCTAGTATAGATAGTCATCATCGTGACCACGATGGCTTTAAGGGACTCTGGTTCCTTACGCTAGTATTACATTATTCATTTATGTCCTACTGTTCAGATTCACCTCTATGCATTATAGTGATAACGATTTACAGTGACATTATACCCCAGTCTAGGAGTGCTAGCTTAACAAGCCGTCTTTAGAACGCCTACCTAGTCTTTGGCGTCCTGTTATACGCTCTGTCTTAACCTGCTAGCCCTTCAAGTCTGTGCTAGGTGCAGGTTGTAACAGATTAATCCTAGGCTAAAGTACTATAAGGTGGCTAATTAAATATTACATTACTTTTTTAACACTTAAAAACTAGCTTTAAGGTTAGGGGGTAGAGATGGTTTTACTGTAATTAATAATACCCCTTTTACTAATAATGCTATTATATGACGACCCTACAGGCCGTCACTTGGGCCGGGGCGGCCCGACGAATCCCCCGCAGAAGGAACAGTGCGAAAAGACAGTGCACACCGCCCAGGCGCACTGGGCCAGGGGTATAAAGACCCGAAGCCCCTATAACCAGTGAGGTGCTGCTCACAGCATGCCGAGTGCTTATATCGCAAGTAGGAGAAACCTTATAAGCAGAACACTCGCGTAGTGCAGAGTGCTTGCATAATAAGCACTTGTAACACTATAAGTAAGGTACAAAGTACCTCCCAGTTAATTAATATAAATAACTATAATTATACCTATAACTACCGTAAGGGACTTTAATTCCTCACACTAATATTTAATTATTCATTTATATCCTACTGTTTAAACTTACCTCTGTATATTATAATAACAGTAACCTACAGTGATATTAAACCCCCTATTTAAGAGTGTTAGCTTAATAAGCTATCTTCAGAATACCCTTTACCTATTAACGTCTTACTATACGTTCTGTCTTAACCTGCACTAATCTTCTTAAAGCTTATATTAAGTACAGGTTATAATATAATACTAACATTACAGTTTTAAACACTATTTATTAAATTCCCAGATATTACCTTCCTCTTACTAACATATTAACTTTAAGAAAAGGTAAAGAGATCGAGAAAGCGTAAGCTTAACCTTAACTTCCTACTATTAACAAGTTAGCTATATACCTTAAAAACTTAAACCTTAACTAGTAGGGACTGGTTAAGGAACTTAACAAAACCTTCCTTAGAGACACTAAAAGCCGTATTAGTCTTATTAAAAAACTCTAAGCCTGACTTAACGCTGTTAAGCTAAAGAATAATAACTTTAAAGGCTTACAGAAGAAACGGGTAAAGCTTTCCTTACCGTTACGCTTTAAGGGAGACTTTACACAGCTGGAGTCCTAGATAGCCTAGCTTTAAAGTTATATTACTTACTATAACGAGCAGTTCTTTAAAGAAGAAGGAAAGGTCAGGTTTACCAGAGCTTTACTAGACGGAATAGCTACTTGCTAATATAAACCTTATATAAAGATAATTAATAACCTCTTTATAAATAAAGCGCGTAAAGAGGCCTTTAAGACTTAGGCTCTTTTTAATAACTTTAACGTGTTTATTAACTAACTTTAGACTGAGTTTAGAGAATTAGACACTTTTAAGTAGGTTAAGTAGCAGCTTATAGCCCTAAGACAGATATCTTTAGTCTTTAAATTCTCTATACACTTTAAATTAAAAGTAGTAAAGACTAAACTTAACTAAAAGGCCTTAATAATACTGTTTTAAAGCAACCTAAAAGAACACGTTACTAGAGATCTTTATTAAGAAGACTAACTAGACCGCTTATAAGAACTAATCGAGATAGCTATTAAAGTTAATAATCAGTATTATAATCACTATTATCGGAAGAACTTTTAGAAAGAACAGACCTTTTACCAGCTAAATAAATTTAAAAAAGGGAACTAGTTAACCGTAATAGGTTACTATCCTAAGTTAATAGATATTAGTATAATAAACCGTCAGAACTAACTTAACTATAATAAACTGTAATAACAGTAGTAGCAGAAGCAGTTTAAAGACTTATTATAAGTTTAGTACTTTAACTGTAATAAGAAAGGACATATAGCACAGTAATACTTGTTGTTAAAATAAGTTAGTTAGAAACCCGTTCTAAAAGGAGGAAAGCACGTTAAGTTTAACTTAAAAGATATTTATATTAAGATAGTAAGTAATAAAGAAGACTGTACTTAAATAAATAAGTGTAACTTAAGAGACGAGGAAGAAGAAAAAGAACCCTAAAACGTAATATATCCAGTCCTTACAGGGGTTTTAGAAGAGTTAGCTATAAAGGTGCAGGTTATAAAAGACTGACTTTAAGGTGGAAACTTAGAACTATTAAAAGTGCAGGTTATAAAAGACCGACTTTAGGAAGAAATGTTCTAATTAGCTATTACAGGCCTTAAAAACCTTACCCTGTAAGTTTAGGAACTGAGGAAATCTAGGAAGGACCCTAACTTAAACCTTATTAAAATGGTTAAAAGAGTCGAAGAATTAGCCCTTTAGGTTATATAAGTAGTAAAATAAGCCCTAAAAGGTGAAAGAGAATAAGTTAAGAGAATCGAATTAAAGAAATGGAAGTTCTTCTTAACAGTACCCCTTAAGACTTTTAAACACTTTAAGCACGTTAAGTAGATTAGCACCTTTACTTCCTTAGAAGAGGGATAGTTTAGGTAACTACCTTACATTAAAGCTAGTATGCTTTAGACTAGTACCTTAAAGGTTCCTTAAGAAGGTATAAAGTAAATATATTAGTAGAGGGTTTAAAAGCTAGAGGAGAAACATTAAGAGTTAGTAGACAAAATAAAAGACTTGCGAGTTAAAAGCTTTACTGTAACGTTAAAGGATAAAGCAGTGGAAATTAGGCTGCAACTCTATAACAGAGTTCGCTTTATAAATTAACTTAAACACTACCTTATTAAAGAAGACCGTATCGTAGAAGAATAAGCTAGATTATTATTACCTGAGTTTTAAGAAGAGGTTTAAGAGAAATAACATATATAAAAGTAAGTAGAAGAAGAGAAAAAACAAAGTGCCACTTCCCCTGTTCTGTACTCTATAACTATAGCACCTACAGTTAATATTAACTACCCTAATTATAAAGATATACTGTAGATCAATTACGTGTATAATAACTATGCTTTTAACTAGCATTATAAACTTAAGGCCCTTTATAATTACTTCCTAAGCACACAGAGACGGGATTACGCTATTATAAGAGTAAAGTTAAAACCAGCCCACTACTAAGTCTCCTACTCCCCGATAAGAGAATCTAATAATAAGTAGAAGGTTACTATAGTTAACTAAACCCCTGTCACGTATTAGTGAGGAGGAATACTTAATAACTACTTAGTTATAACGTGCTTATTACACCTTAATAAAAAAACTAAAGAGTGGCAGAAGCGGGAAGATTACTAACAGATTTAAAAGTAGAAAGACATTACTGTAATTTAAGCCTGCAGAGTGTATTATTAACTTATTAAAGACTTTAAGAATATCGTACCGTTTAAAGTTAACTGGACACTAAGGTGTGAAAACCTAAGAAAAGTTAATCGTTAGGTTTATTAAAGCTGCCTGTTTTTCCAGAAGGAATTAGGAAAAGGCTATAAGCCCTTTAGAAAGGCCGGAAACTAGTAGTTCGCTAGTTAGTAAAAACCTTAAGAAGAAGGAGAGGTATTTAAAGGTTAGGCTAAATAAGATCTTAAGGACAGATAATTATTATAACTTAGATATTAAAGGAGCATAAGCACTATTTTATTAGTATTAATATAACAGACGGAAAAAGGAGGCTATTTAGGGTAAAAGTAGTAATTAATAGTGGGAGTGCTTCTAACCTAATACACCCCTCGCTAATTAACTAAAGGAAACTTCCTAACTAAGAGTATAAAGAGGTAATTCCTATTTAAAATAGAGAAAGAGGCCTATACTAGTATAATAACAGCAAAGTTACCCACTACTTATTACTCCTAATTAAAGTAGATAAGGATAAATAATAAGTAGACTTTAACGTTACATTAGTTACTAAGTATAATATAATCTTAAGTTTACCCTAGCTGGAAAAGTATAACCTTATAATTAATTAAAGGAGTAGCCACCTCACCTTCGGTAAGTCCCTTAACTATAATTATTATTTAGAGAAAGTTAAAAAGGTACTAAACCATTTTAAAGATGTATAAAACATTTAAAAACACGCTAAACCCTTAGAATTAAGCACAGTTTAAGTTAGGTTTACTAAAACGGTTAAAGGGCCAGAAGGTCTACTATATTGCTTAAATAACGATTTAAAAAGTGGAAAGAAGCTAGAAGCTGATCTACAGATAAGTGAAAAAGTCGATTTATCTAAAGTACCCGTTAAATACAGGAAGTTTACCTTATTTCGAAAAAAGATACCGTGATTACCAGATTACAGATTATAAGACTACGAAATTAAGCTAAAGCTGGAAATGAAGCTTTACAGCTTCCAGCCCTACTACTTATACCCCTAGTAAGCTAAGGCCTTATAAGAGTACATTAATAAGAATTTAAAGAATAGGTTTATTGTAAAGTTTTAGTTACCAGTAAAGTACTTAATACTGTTCGTCTTAAGGAAGGGAGACGGTAAGTTACGTATAGTCGTTAATTACTAAACGTTAAATAAGGATATAATTAAGAATCGCTACCTATTACCACTTATTACAGAGATATAAGAACAGATTATTAAAGTAAATTAGTTCTTTAGCCTTAATTTCCCTATAAGATTTAACTATATTAGAGTAAAGGAGGAGGATAAGTATAAAACAGCTTTTCAGACTTATAACAGGTATTACCAGTACCGTGTTATACTAATAGGATTAATAAACACCCCTACGACCTTTTAAAGCCTTATCGACAGTATTCTTTACCCCTTCCTTAATAAGTTTATCTTTATGTATTTAAATAACGTTCTAGTCTATTCCGAAACTTTAGAAGAATACTGAAAGCATATGTGATAGGTTCTAACAGCTCTTAAAAAAGCGAAGCTGATAGTAAACCTGGAAAAGAGCTACTTTTACGTTTAGGAACTGAACTATCTAGGGTTTAGAGTAACCTTTAGAAAGCTTGAAATGTAAGCGGAGAAGACAGAAGCAATTAAGGATTAGCCCACTTTAAAGAATTAAAAAGAGCTGTAAGCCTTTATTAGCTTTACGAACTTCTATTACTGTTTTATTAAGTACTTTACGAAAATCGCAAGACTACTCCACAAACTCATAAGTAAAGGAAAGCCATTTAAGTAGACTAATAAATAGTAAAAGGTATTTAAAGACCTTAAACACACCTTTATTACAGCTCCAGTCCTAGCCCTTCTTAATTTCTTAAAACTCTTCCGAGTCGAGATAGACTCCTTAGAGTTTGTAATTGGTAGAGAACTTAGTTAAGTCTAGGATAATGGAAAACGCTACTTAGTTGCCTTTTTGTTAAAAGGAATCCACAGCTTGGCCTTGTAATATCTAATTTATAATAAGGAACTGATAGTAATTATTTAGTGCTTTACTAAGTAAGCACTGTACTTAAGCAGTATAGAAGAACCGGTTTAGGTCTTTTCAGATTATAATAACCTCCAGTACTTCTTAATGAAGGAACTTAGCTTACGGTAGGCACGATAGGTAGAATTAATAGCCCTATTCCACTTCCAGATTTATTATATTAAAGGAAAAGATAATAAGTAAACCGATACCCTTAGTCGAAGACAGGACTATAAGGATATTAATCCGGTCCTAATCCCCATCACTATATTTAATGAAGTAAAAAACGGTACATTAAAGTATACGTTATAAGTGTTAGATAACTAGACATTAGAACAAACTATTAATATCTGTATAAACTTATAGATAGAGTATAATGTCTACTAATAATAATAGGACTTTTAAATAAGAAAGCTAGTGGAAGGAACCTGTAAGTATAAATACCCCTTAGAAGACTTCTTAAGGTATATATAAGACTGTAAGAAGGAGTGCTTAATATATCTAAATTACGGTAAAACTAGTTATCAGCTAGAATAACTGTTAGAAGGTGTAGATAGCGTATCTAAACTAGGAGTAAAGCTTTAGTATTAAGAGAAACTGTACATTTATAACCTGGACGAATAAAAGGAGTATGTCCAGCAAGTCTACAAATCTTAACTTAGAGGATATATGGGCCGAGCTAAGATTTTAGTACAGGCCTAGTAAGCATATACCTTTCTAGGAATAAAGAAGCTGGTTAAGGAAGTGATTAATAACTGTAACGTCTGCTACCGGAAGTAAAGTTAACGTTATAAACCTTATAGGCTTCTTAAACTACTCCTTATACTATAGGCGTTATAAAGTTTAATCTTACTTAACTTTATTACTAGGATCCCAGAGTCTAAGAACCCTGTTATAGGAGTTACTTATAACTAGATCCTTATAGTAGTTAACAGATTAACGAAATAAGCTTACTTTTTACTAACCTTAAAGGATATAACAGCGGAGTAACTTACTTATATCTTTAAGAAAAAGGTGGTTTTATAACACCTTTAGCTAGATAATATCGTTACAGATTAAGATAAGCTAATTATGTTGAAATTCTGGTAAGGGCTAATATAGAGAATAGGTGTAAAAAGTAAGCTTTTAACAGCATTCCACTTACAGATGGATGGTTAAACAGAGTAAGTTAATTAGATACTTATAATATATCTTTAAACTTACGTTAACTTTAAATAAAATAATTAGCTTAAGCTATTACTAATAGTATAGATAACTTATAATATAACGTTAGTTAAGTTAACAGGTATATTACTATTCTTTGCTAATTACAGTAAGGAGCCCAAGCTCTGTCAAGGCCTGCCTACCGGCACCCCTTAAGCCGTAATCCGCGTAAATTAAATGTAAGAGCTGTATAACCACTTATAAGCTAAACTTAAGTTCACACATAAACGAATAAAGAAGTTTACTAATAAACATTAAACTAAATAATTAATACTTAAGAAAAGACTTTATTATAATGGTAAACAAGTTAAGGGACTAACTCTTTAAGAGGGGGATTACGTTTACCTTTTTTCGCAAAACCTGTATTTAAAACGACTTAATAAAAAGCTCGACTTTAAAAGGTACAGACCGTTCTAAATTAAGAAAAAAGTTACTACCTTTAATTACAAACTAGACTTACCTGTTAATATAAAGGTGCAGACTAAGGTTTTTCACATCTTACTTCTAGAACCTACCTTAAAGGAAGTTCCTTTAGAAAAGAAGATTAAGATCGATACTGATAAAGATAAATATAACGTTAAGGAAGTTATGGATTTATAAAAGGGAAAGAACACGTTTGAATATCTCGTTAAGTAGTTAAATTACAGCCTTAAAAGTAACTTATAAGAACTAGTTAAGAACTTTAAATACCTAGACCTAATTACAGAGTTCCATTAAAAGAATCCAGACTAACTAAAGCTAATAATAAGAATTAGAAATAAGATAAAATCTAATATTTAAAATTACTATACTGAAAAGTAAGACTACTGTAAGATTTAAAGCCTAAAAAGCGGTAGGAAACTCCTTAATAGGTATGGAAGGACATTTGTCAGGACTTTAACTAAGGTTATAAGGACCTTAGACTTAATAAGAAAGCTAGGCCTTTAGAGCCCCTAATAAACTTTATATAAAAATAAATGTTAATAGGGAAAGAAGTTAGTAAAAGAAAAAGTTACTAAAACTCTTATAGGAAGTTAAGCTTATAACCTCTTATTAAAGAAGACAGTTATAAACTAAGTTATAAAGTGACTGCCCGTTACGGAGACCCTGTTAGAAAGTTCCCTTAATTAAAAGACTTTACGTTATTAAGAGGGGCGTTTAACCTAGCCTCCTTACTTTCCTAGAACTTTAATAACTCCACTTTACGACTAAACGCTTTTACAGCCTAGTCCTTAAGGTAGGACCGTTATTTATAAAGGTGCGTTAAGCGCGCTAACGCCTTTTAAAGCTTAATAGTAGCCTTATGGAGCTATTAAGCAGTAAACTCGATTTATAAGTTAAAACTCTGCTTTTTAATAAAAAGAGCCTTTAACTTCGCCTTACTAATATTAAAAGCGTTACACTAGGAAAGCCAGTACCTTTTTAAACAGTAGTTATAACTGTCGGACCGGTTTGAAACCCGATAAACGAGCAGAGGGTCAGTAGACTTGTAAAAAGAATAAAGGGATATTTTACTACTAAACGCATATATATAAGCTGTAAGGTTTAAACAGCAGTTAGTGCTTTTACCCTGTTCCCGTTTTAAGACCCAAAAGCCAGACACTTATTATATAGTAAAGTAGTAAAAAGAGAAACTTACCTTTTAAGTTCTTTATGGGAAAAGAACGTTAAAAAGGGGGAATTGTGTAACGACCCTGTAAGCTATTATTTAGGCTAAGGCAGCCTGATAAATCCCCCGTAAAAGGAACAGTGTGAAAAGACGGTACACACCGCCCAGGCACACTAAGCTAAGGGTGTAAAGACCCAAAGCCCTTACAACTAGTAAGGTGTTACTTACAGTATATTAAGTACTTATATTGCGAGCAGGAGAAACCTTACAAGCAAAACGCTTACGTAGTGTAAAGTGCTTATATAACAAGCACTCGTAACACTATAAGTAAGGTATAAAGTACCTTCCAGTTAATTAGTATAAATAGTTATAATTATGCCTATAACCACTGTAAGGGACTCTAGTTCCTCACACTAGTATTTAATTATTCATTTATATCTTACTGTTCAGACTTACCTCTGTGCATTATAGTAACAGTAACCTACAGTGACATTAAACCCCCTATCTAAGAGTGTTAACTTAATAAGCCGTCTTCAGAACGCCCCTTACCTGTTAGCGTCCTGCTATACGTTCTGTCTTAACCCGCACCAGTCCTCTTAAGGCCTATATTAGGTGCAGGTTATAATATATTAATTAACGAAACTCTTAAGTTTACTTAATATAGCTGTTTAATAACCTTATTAATTAAAGGGCTAATAAAAAAATATACTGTTATCATATTAATAATAAAAGTAAAGCTTTTAACCTTTATATAGGCTATAAAAGGTCTATTTATTAATGTGACGACCCTGTAGGCCGTCACTTAGGCCGGGGCGGCCCGACGAATCCCCCGCAGAAGGAACAGTGTGGAAAGACAGTGCACACCATCTAGGCACACTAGGCTAGGGGTGTAAAGACCTAAAGCCCCTATAACCAGTAAGAAAGCGCTTAGTGGCTTATAAGGACTAATAACACTAAGCACCGCTTAGTTAACTACTTAGCTGTAACTACATAATACACTATTAAGCATAACAGGCTAAGTAAGGTATAAAGTACCTCCTAGTTAGTTAATATAAATAGCTATAGTTATACCTATAACCTTCGTAAGGGACTTTAGTTCCTTACGCTAATATTTAATTATTTATTTATATCTTATTATTTAGACTCACCTTTATATATTATAGTAACAGTAACCTATAGTGATATTAAACCCCCTGTCTAGGAGTGCTAGCTTAATAAGCCGTCTTTAAAACGCCCCTTACCTGTTAGTGTCCTGCTATATATTCTATCTTAACCTGTATTAATCCTTTTAAGGCTTATATTAAGTACAGGTTATAATATAATACTAACGTTACAGTTTTAAATGTTATTTATTAAATTCCCAGATACTATCTCTCTCCCACTAATATATTAACCTTTAGAAAAGGTAAGGAGATTAAAGAGGTGTAAGCCTAACCTTAACTCCTTACTATTAATAAGTTAACTGCACACTTTAAAAACTTAAACCTTAATTAGCAGGGACTGGTTAAGGAACTTAATAAAACCTTCTTTAGAGACATTAAAAGCTGTATTAGTCTTATTAAGAAACTCTAGGCTTAACTTAACGTTATTAAGCTGGAGAATAATAACCTTAAAGGTTTATAGAAGAAACGGGTAAAACTCCCCTTACTATTACGCTTTAAAGGAGACTTTACACAGTTAAAGTCCTAAATAACCTAGCTCTAGAGCTATATTACTTATTACGATAAGCAGTTCTTTAAGGAAGAAGGAAAGGTCAGGTTTACTAAAGCCTTACTAGATAAAGTAACTACTTATTAGTATAAACCTTATGTAAAGATAATTAATAACCTCTCCACAGATAAGGCGTGAAAGGAAACCCTTAAGACTTAGGCCCTTTTTAACAACTTTGACGTTTTTATTAATTAACTCCAGACTGAGTTTAAAGAACTAGACGCTCTTAGGTAGGCTAAATAGCGCTTTATAACTTTAAGGCAGACGTCTTTAATCCTTAAGTTCTCCACACGTTTTAAATTAAAAGCTGTAAAGATTAAACTTAACTAAAAAGCTTTAATAATATTATTTTAAAGTGGATTAAAAGAACACGTTACTGGAGATCTTTACTAAAAAGACCGCTTAGATTACCTTCAGGAGCTAATTAAAATAGCTATTAAGGCTGATAATCAGTATTATAACCACTATTATCGAAAAAACTTCTAGAAAGAACAGACTCTTTACCAGCTAAGTAAACTAAAAAAGGGGAACTAGTTAACCGTAATAGGTCACCACCCCGGACTTATAGACATTAATATAATAAACCGTCAGAATTGGCCTAACTGTGATAAGCCTTAACGATAATAATAGTAGAAATAAGTTAAGGACCTGTCCTAAGTCTAATACTTTAACTGTAATAAGAAAGGATATATAGTATAATAATACCTGTTATTAAAGTAAGTTAGCTGGAAACCTGTTTTAAAAGGAGAAAAACACGTTAAGTTTAACTTAAGAGATATTTATGTTAAGATAATAAGTAATGAAGAAAACTGTACCTAAATGGATAAATGTAACTTAGGAAACGAGGAAGAAGAGGAAGAACCTTAAGATATAATATACCTAGTTTTTAAAAGCGTCTTAGAAAAGTCAGTTATAAAGGTGTAAGTTATAGAAGACTGACTTTAAAGTGGAAACTTAAAACCATTAAAAGTGTAGGTTATAAAAGACTAACTTTAGGAAGAAGTGTTCCAGTTAGCCGTTACAGGCCTTAAAAACCTTACTTTATAAGCTTAGGAATTAAGGAAATCTAGGAAGGGCCTTAATTTAAAAGTCACTAGGATGGTTAAGGGAGTTGAAAAACTAGCCCTTTAAGCCACTTAAATAGTAAAGTAAGCTTTAAAAGGTAAAAGAGAATAAGTTAAGAGAGTTAAATTGGAGAAATAGAAGTTCTTCTTAATAATACCCCTTAAGACTTTTAAACACTTTAAATACACTAAGTGGATTAACACCTTTACCTCTTTAAAAGAAAGATAGTTTAGATAGCTGCCCTGTATTAAAGCTAATGTGCCTTAAACCAGTACCTTAAAGGTCCCTTAAGAAAGTATAAAGTAAGCATATTAGTAAAGGGTTTAAAAGTTAAAAGAAAAACATTAAAAGTTAATAAATAAAGTGGAGGACTTATAAGTTAAGGGTCTTACTATAACGCTTAAGGATAAAGTAGTAGAAATTAAGTTATAACTTTATAATAAAGTTCACTTTACTAATTAACTTAAATATTAACTTATTAAAAAAGGCCACTTTATAAAAGAATAAGCTGGGTTACTGTTATTTAAGTTTTAGGAAGAAGTTTAGAAGAAATAACGAACCTGGAGGTAAGTGGAAGAAAAGAAGAAATAAAGCGCCACTCCTCTTGTTCTATACTCTATAATTATAACACCTGTAATTAATATTAACCACCTTAGTTATAGGGACGTACTGTGGATTAACTGTGTATATAATAACTACACTTTTAACCAGTATTATAAACCTAAGGCCTTTTATAACCACTTCCCTAGTATATAAAGATAGGATTACACTATTGTAAGGATAAAGTTAAAACCAGCCTATTATTAAATCTCCTACTCCCTAATAAGAGAATCTAATAATAAGTAAAGGGTTATTATGGTTAATTAAGCTCCCACTACATATTAGTAAGGAGGAGTACTTAATAACTGCTTAATTATAACATATTTACTATACCTTAACGGAAAGGTTAAAGAGTAGTAAAAGTAAGAAGATTACTAACAGATCTAAAAGTAAAGAGATATTATTATAATTTAAGCTTATAAAGCGTACTATTAACTTATTAAGGACTTTAAAAATATTATACCGTTTAAAGTTAATTAGACATTAAGGTGTGAAAACTTAGGAAAGGTTAATTACTAGGTTTACTAAAGCTACCTATTTTTCTAAAAGGAATTAGGAAAAGGTTACAGGCCCTTTAAAAGGGCCAGAAACTAGTAGTTTGTTAGTTAGTAAAAACCTTAAAAAGAAGGAGAGGTATTTAAAGGTTAGGCTGTATAAGACCTTAAGGACAGATAATTATTATAACTTAAATGTTAAAGGAGTATAAGTATTATTTTGTTAGTGTTAATATAATAAATAGAAAAGGGAGGCTATTTAGGGTAAGAGTAGTGATTAATAATGGGAGTGCTTCTAACCTAATACACCCTTTATTAATTAATTAAAGGAAACTCCCTAATAAAAAGTATAAAAAGGTTATTCCCATTTAAAATAGAAAACGAGACCTGTATTAGTATAATAATAGTAAAGTTACCTATTATTTACTACTTTTAATTAAAGTGGACGGGGATAAATAATAAATAAACTTTAATGTTACACTAGTTATAAGTTATAATATAATCCTAAGTTTACCTTAGCTAGAAAAGTATAACTATGTAATTAATTAAAGGAGTGGCCACCTTGCCTTTAATAAGTCCCTTAGCTGTAATCGTTATTTAGAGAAAGCTAAAAAGGCACTAAACCGCTTTAAAGATACATAAAGCACTTAAAAGCACGTTAAACCCTTAAAACCAAATACGGTATAGGTTAGGTTTACTAAGATAGTTAAAGGATTAAAGAGTTTATTATATTACTTAAATGATAATTTAAAAGGTGGGAAGAAGTAAGAAGTTAACCTGTAGATAAGTAAGGAAGTTAATTTATTTAAAGTACCTGTAAAGTACAGGAAGTTTACTTTATTTCGAAAAAAGATACTGTAACTACCAGACTATAGACTGTAGGATTATAAAATTAAATTAAAACCAGGAGTAAAGCTTTACAGCTTTTAGCTATATTACCTAAACCCTTAATAAGCTAAGGCCTTAAGGGAGTACGTTAATAAGAACTTAAAGAACAGGTTTATTATAAAATCCCAATCCCTAGTAAAGTACTTAGTGTTATTTGTCTTAAGAAAGGGAGATAGTAAGCTATATATAGTTATTAATTATTAAACGTTAAATAAGGATATAATTAAGAATTATTACCTATTACCACTTATTACGGAAATGTAAAAACGGATTATTAAAGTAAACTAATTCTCCAGCCTTAATTTCCCTATAGGATTTAACTATATTAAAGTAAAAGAAGAGGATAAATATAAAACAGCCTTTTAGACTTATAACAGGTATTATTAATACTGTGTTATACTAATAGGATTAATAAATACCCTTATAACCTTTTAAAGCCTTATTAATAGTATTCTCCACCCCTTCCTTAATAAGTTTATCTTTATATATTTAAATAACGTTCTAATTTATTCTGAAATTTTAAAAAAACACTGAAAATATATATAACAGGTTTTAACAGCTTTTAAAAAAGTAAAGCTAACAGTAAACTTAGAGAAGAGCCATTTTTATATTTAAGAGCTAAACTATTTAAGGTTTAAAGTAACCTTTAAAGGCTTAAAATATAATTAGAGAAGATAAAGGTAATTAAAAATTAGCCTACTTTAAAGAATTAAAAAAAGTTATAAGCTTTTATTAACTTTATAAACTTTTATTACTGTTTTATTAAGTATTTTGTAAAAATCGTAAGATTACTTTATAAACTTACAGGTAAGGGAAAGCCGTTTAAGTGGACTAATAGATAATAAAAGGTGTTTAAAAACCTTAAACACACCTTTATCACAGCATTAGTCCTAACCCTCCCTGATTTCTTAAAGCCTTTTTAAGTTAAGACAGACTCCTTAAAATTCACAATTAGTAGAGAACTTAGTTAAATCCAGGATAATAGGAAACACTACCTAGTTACTTTCTTATTAAAAGGAATCCACAAGCTAGCCTTATAATATCTAATTTATAATAAGGAACTAATAGTAATTATTTAGTACTTTATTAAGTAGGTATTATATCTAAGTGGTATAGAAAAACCAGTCTAGGTCTTTTCAGATTATAATAACCTTTAATACTTCTTAATAAAGGAACTTAGTTTACAGTAAGTATAGTGGGTAGAGTTAATAGCCTTATTCCACTTCCAGATTCACCATATTAAAGGAAAAGATAATAAGTAAGCCGATGTTTTTAATTAAAGACAGGATTATAAGGACACTAACCTAGCCCTAATCCTTATTATTATATTTAATAAAGCTAAGAATAGTATATTAAAGTATATATTATAAATGTTAAATAACTAAATATTAAAATAAATTATTAACGTTTATATAAACTTATAAATAAAGTATAACATTTATTAATAATAATAAGACTTTTAAGTAAAAAGGCTAATAGAAGGAACTTATAACTATAAATACCCTTTAAGAGACTTTTTAAAGTATGTGTAAAATTATAATAAGAAGTGCCTAAAGTATTTAAATTATAATAAAACTGGTTATTAGTTAGAATAGCTGTTAAAAGGTGTAAATAATATATTTAAACCAGGAGTAAAGCTTTGGTATTAAAAGAAACTGTATATTTATAAACTAAATAAATAAAAAAAATACATTTAATAAGTTTATAAATCTTAACTTAAAGGACATATAAGCTAAGTTAAAACTCTCACGTAAGCCTAGCAGGCGTACACCTTTTTAGGAATGAAAAAGCTGGTTAAGGAAGTGGTTAATAACTGTAATATCTGCTATTAAAAGTAAAATCGGTATTATAAGCTTTATAAGCTCCTTAAACCACTCCCTGTACCACAGGCGTTATAAAGTTTAATCTTACTTAACTTTATTACTAAGATCTTAAAGTTTAAGGACCCTGTTATAAGAGTTACTTATAACCAGATCCTTATAATAGTTAATAGATTAATAAAATAGGCTTACTTCCTGTTAACCTTAAAGGACATAACTGTAGAGTAATTTACTTATATCTTTAAAAAAAAGGTAGTTTCATAACACTTTTAGCTAGATAATATCATCACAGATTAAAATAAGCTAATTATGTTAAAGTTCTAATAAGGATTAATGTAAAGAATAGGTGTGAAAAGTAAGCTTTTAACAGCATTCCACCTACAGACAGATAGTTAAACGGAATAAGTTAACTAAATACTTATAACGTATTTTTAAGCTTATATTAACTTTAAATAAAACAATTAGCTTAAATTATTATTAACAGCACAGATAACTTATAATATAATATTAATAAAGTTAACAGGTATATCACTATTCTTTACTAATTACAGTAAGGAGCCTAAGCTCCGTTAAGGCTTACCTACCAGCACCCCTTAAGCTACAATCTATACAGATCGGATATAAGAGTTATATAACTACTTATAACAACCCTACAGGCCGTCACTTAGGCCGGGGCAGCCTGACGAATCCCCTGTAAAAGGAACAGTGTAGGAAGGCAGTACACACAGTACTGCGTACTAGGCTAGGGGTGTAAAGACCTAAAGCCCCTACGACTAATCGTTAAGTGATCACTCTGATCTTACTAAAAGTATGGTGATTACAGTGATTAGAGGTATTCTGATCACTGTAATCACTCCTTATGTTAAGTAAGTATAGTAATTAAGGTACAAAATACCTCTTAACTAATTAATATAGATAGTTATAATTATGCCTATAACCATTATAAGGGACTTTAGTTCCTTACACTAATATTTAATTATTTATTTATATCTTACTGTTCAGACTTACCTTTATATATTATAGTGATAGTGACTTATAGTGACATTAAACCCTTATTTAAAAGTGTTAACTTAATAAGCCGTCTTTAAAACGCCCCTTACCTGTTAGCGTCCTGTTATACGTTCTGTCTTAACCTACGCTAATCCTTTTAAAGCCTGTATTAAGTGTAGGTTATAATACGATACTAGCGTTTTAATTCTGAACGCTGTTTATTGAACTCCCAGACACCACCTCCCTCCTCTTATTAATATATTGGCTCTTAGAAAAGGTAAGGAGATTAAGGAGGTGTAAGCTTAGCCTTAGCTCCTTATTATTAATAAATTAGCTGTACACCTTAAAGACTTAAACCTTAATTAGTAGGGATTAGTTAAGGAACTTAATAAAGCCTTCTTAAGAGATATTAAAAGCTGTATTAATTTTATTAAAAAACTCTAGGTGTGTTTTAACGTTGTTAAGTTAGAGAATAATAACCTTAAGGGCTTATAGAAGAAACGGGTAAAGCTCCCCCTATTATTACGCTTTAAGGGAGACTTAATATAACTGGAGTTTTAGATAGCCCAGCTCTAAAGCTATGTTACCTATTATAATAAGCAGTTTTTTAAAGAAGAAGGAAAGGTTAGGTTTATTAAAGCCTTATTAGATAGAGTAACCGCTTATTAGTATAAACCTTATATGAAGATAATTAATAACCTCTTTATAGATAGAGTGTGTAAGGAGGCCCTGTGACGACCCTGCAGGCTGTCACTTAGGCTGGGGCAGCCCGACGAATCCCCCGCAGAAGGAACAGTGCGAGAAGACGGTGTACACCGCCCAGGCGTACTAGGCTAGGGGTGCAAAGACCCGAAGCCCTTACGACCAGTAAGGTGCTGCTTACAGCATACCGAGTGCTTGCATCGCGAGCAGGAGAAACCTCACGAGCAGAACGCTCGCGCGGTGCAGAGTACTCGCATAACGAGCACTTACGACACTACAAGTAAGGTACGAAGTACCTCCCAGTTAGTTAGTATAAATAGCTATAGTTATGCCTATAACCACTATAAGGGACTTTAGTTCTTTACGCTAATATTCAATTATTTATTTATATCCTACTGTTTAGACTTACCTCTATACATTATAGTGATAACGACTTACAGTAACATTAAACCCCTTATCTAAAAGTGTTAGCTTAATAAGCCGTCTTCAGAACGCCCCTTACTTATTAGCGTCTTGCTATACGTTTTGTCTTAACCTATACTAGTCCTTTCGAGGCTTATATTAAATGTAGGTTATAATATAATACTAACGTTAAAGTTCTAAACGCTATTTATTAAACTCTTAAATACTACCTCCTTCTTATTAATATATCAACTTCCGGAAAAGGTAAGGAGATCGAGAAAGCGTAAGCTTAACCTTAACTCCTTACTATTAATAAGTTAGCTATACGCTTTAAAGACTTAAACCTTAACCAGTAGAGACTAGTTAAAGAACTTAACGAAGCTTTTCCTAGAGATATTAAGAGCTGTATCGGTCTTATCGAAAAACTCTAAACTTAACTTAACGCTGTTAAGCTAGAGAATAATAACTTTAAAGGCTTATAGAAGAAACAGGTAAAGCTCCTCTTACTATTATACTTTAAGGGAGACTTTACGTAACTAAAGTCTTAAATAGCTTAGCTTTAAAGTTATATTACTTACTACGATAAGTAGTTCTTTAAAAAAGAAGGAAAGGTTAGGTTTACTAAAGCTTTACTAGATAGAGTAGCTACTTATTAGTATAAACTTTATATAAAAATAATTAATAACCTCTTTATAAATAAAGTGCGTAAAGAGGCCTTTAAGACTTAAGCTCTTTTTAATAACTTCGATATATTTATTAACTAACTTTAGATTAAGTTTAGAGAACTAAACACCCTTAGGTAAGCTAAACAGTAGTTTATAACCTTAAGATAAACGTCTTCAGTCTTTAAGTTCTCTACACGCTTTAAACTAAAAGTAATAAAGATTAAACTTAGTTAAAAGGCTTTAGTAATGCTATTCTGGAGCAGCTTAAAGGAACACGTTATTAGAGATCTTTACTAAAAAGACTAACTAAACTGCTTATAAGAACTAGTTAAGATAACTATTAAAGCTGATAATCGGTATTATAATTATTATTATTGGAAGAACTTTTAGAAAGAACAGACCCTTTACTAGCTAAGCAAACCTAAGAAGGGGAACTAGTTAACCGCAATAAGTTACTATCTTAAGCTAATAGATATTAATATAGTAAACTGCTAAAACTAACCTAACTGCGATAAGCTTTAGCGATAATAGTAATAGAAGTAACTTAAGGATATATTATAGGTCTAGTACTTTAACTATAATAAGAAAAAACACATAATATAATAATATCCGTTACCAAAGTAAGTAAGTTAGAAACCTGTTCCGGAAGGAGGAAAATACGTTAGGTTTAACTTAAGAGATATTTATGTTAAGATAGTAAGTAATAAAGAAGACTGTACTTAAATGGATAAGTGTAAGTTAGGAGATAAGGATAAAGTAGAAGAACCTTAAGACGTAATATATCTAGTCCTTACGGGGGTTTTGGAAGAGTTAACTATAAAGGTGTAAGTTATAGAAGACTAACTCTAAGGTGGAAACTTAAAACCACTAGAGGTATAAGTTGCAGAAGACTAACTTTAGGAAGAAATGTTCTAATTAGCTATTATAGGCCTTAAAAACCTTACCTTATAAGTTTAGGAACTAAGGAAGTTTAGGAAAGATCCTAACTTAGACCTTACTAGAATAGTCGAAGGAGTTAAAGAACTAGCCCTCTAGGCTACATAAGCAGTGAAGTAAGCCTTAAAAAGTAAAAGAGAATAAGTTAAAAGAATTAAATTAGAGAAATAGAAGTTTTTCTTAACAATACCCCTTAAAACTTTTAAATACTTTAAGTACGTTAAGTAAATTAGTACTTTTACCTTCTTAGAAGAAGGACAGCTTAGATAATTACCTTACACTAAAGCTAATATACTTTAAACCGGTACCTTAAAGGTCCTACAAGAAGGTATAAGGTAAATATACTAATAGAGGGTTTAGGAACTAAAGGAAAAACATTAGAAGTTAATAGATAAAGTAAAGGACTTACAAGTTAAAGGTCTTACTATAACGACTAAGGATAGAGTAGTAAAGATTAGGTTATAACTTTATAATCGAGTTTACTTTACTAACTAACTTAAATATTAACTTATTAAGGAAAGACACTTTATAAAGGAATAAGCTAAGTTACTATTACTTAAGTTTTAAGAAGAGGTTTAAGAGAAATAACGTATATAGAAGTAAGTAAAAGAAGAGAAAAAATAAAGCGTTACTTCCCCTGTTCTGTACTTTATAACTGTAATACCTGCAGTTAATATTAACTACCTCAGTTACAGAGATATACTGTAGATCGATTACGTGTACGATAACTGTACTTTTAACTGGTATTGTAGACTTAAGGCCCTTTACAACTACTTCCTAAGCACACAGAGATAAGACTACGTTATTATAAGAGTAAAATTAGAATTAGCTTATTACTAAGTCTCTTACTCCCTAATAAAAAAATCTGGTAATAAGTAAAAGGTTACCGTAATTAACTAAGCCCCTATTATATATTAGTAAGGAGAAATGCTTAATAACTACTTAATTATAATGTACTTATTACACCTTAACGGAAAAGCTAGAGAGTAGTAGAAGTGGGAAGACTACTAACAGATTTAAAAGTAAAAAGACATTACTGTAATCTAAGCCTGCAGAACGTATTATCGACTTATTAAAGACTTTAGGAATATCGTACTATTTAAAGTCGACTGGACATTAAAGTGTAAAAACTTAAGAAAAGTTAATTACTAAGTTTACTAAAGCTGCCTATTTTTCTAGAAGGAATTAGGAAAAGGTTACAGGCCCTTTAGAAGGGCTGGAAACTAGTAGTTCGCTAATTAATAAAAACCTTAAGAAGAAGAAAAAGTACTTAGAAGTTAAGCTAAATAAGACCTTAAAGACAGATAATTACTATAACTTAAATATTAAAAGAGTATAAGTATTATTCTATTAGTATTAGTTTAATAGACGGAAAAGGGAAGCTATTTAGGGTAAGAGTAGTGATTAATAGTGGGAGTACTTTTAACCTAATACACCCTTTACTAGTTAACCGAAGGAAACTCCTTAATTAAGAGTATAAAGAGGTAATTCCTATTTAGAATAGAGAAGGAAGCTTATATTAGTATAATAACGGTAAAGTTACTTACTACTTACTACTCCTAATTAAAGTGGATAGGGATAAATAATAAGTGGACTTTAACGTTATATTAATTATTAGGTATAACATAATCTTAAGTTTACCTTAACTGGAAAAGTATAACTTTGTAATTAATTGGAAGAGTAGTTACCTTACCTTCGGTAAGTCCCTTAACTGTAATTACTGTTTGGAGAAAGTTAAGAAGGTATTAAACTATTCTAGAGATGTACGAAGTACTTAAAGATACGTTAAACCTTTAAAACTAAGTACGGTTTAGGTTAGGTTTATTAAGATAGTTAAAAGACTAAAAGGTTTACCGTATTGCTTAAATAATAATTTAGAAGGTAGAAAGAAGCTAGAAGCTAATCTACAGATAAGTGAAGAAGTCGATTTATCTAAAGTACTTACTAAATATAAGAAGTTTACCCTATTTTGAAAAAAGATACTATAATTACTAGATTACAGACCGTAAGACCACGAAATTAAGCTGAAGCTAGGAGCAAAGTTCTACAGCTTCTAACCTTACTACTTAAACCCCTAGTAAGCTAAGGCCTTACAGGAGTATATTAATAAGAACTTAAAGAATAAGTTTATCGTAAAGTCCTAATCCCTAGTAAGGTACTTAATATTATTTATCCTACGGAAGGGAGACGGTAAGCTATATATAATTATTAATTACCGAACGTTAAACGAGGATATAATTAAAAATCGCTACTTATTACTATTTATTATAGAGATATAAGAATAGATTACTAAAGTAAATTAGTTCTCTAGCCTTAACTTCCCTATAAGGTTTAACTACGTTAAAGTGAAGGAAGAGGATAAGTATAAAATAGCTTTTCGAACTTGTAACGGGTATTACCAGTACTGTGTTATACTAATGGGATTAATAAATACCCCTGTAACTTTTTAAGGCCTTATCGACAGTATTCTTTATTCCTTTCTCAATAAGTTTATCTTCGTATACTTAGATAACGTTCTAATCTATTCTGAAACTTTAGAGGAATATTAAAAGTATATACGATAAGTTCTAATAGCTTTTAAGAAAGTAAAGCTAACAGTAAACTTAAAAAAAAGCTATTTTTACATCTAAGAATTAAATTATTTAAGGTTTAAGGTAACCTTTAGAAAGCTTAAAATGTAATTAGAGAAGATAAAGGTAATTAAAGATTAACTTACTCTAAAGAATTAAAAAGAGTTATAAGCTTTTATTAGCTTTATGAACTTCTATTGCTGTTTTATTAAATACTTTATGAAAATCGTAAGATTACTTTACGAACTTATAAGTAAAGGAAAGCCGTTTAAGTAAACTGATAGATAGTAAAAGGTATTTAAAGACTTTAAATACACCTTCGTCACAGCTTTAGTCCTAGCCCTCCCCGATTTCTTAAAACCTTTCCGAGTTAAGACAGACTCCTTAAAGTTCGTAATTGGCAGAGAACTTAACTAAGTCTAAGACAATAAGAAACATTACTTAATTACTTTCTTATCGAAAGAAATCTACAGCTTAGCTTTACGATATCTAATCTATAATAAAGAACTAATAGCGATTATTTAATGCTTTGCTAAGTAGGTACTATACTTAAGCAGCACAGAAGAACCAGTTTAGGTCTTTTCAGACTATAATAACCTTTAGTACTTTCTAACGAAGAAACTTAACTTACGGTAAGTATAATAAGCAGAGTTAATAGCTTTATTTTACTTTTAGATTCACTATGTTAAAGGAAAAGATAATAAGTAAACTAACGCTTTTAATTAGAGATAAGACTATAAGGATATTAATCTAGTCTTAACCCCTATTATTATATTCAATAAAGCTAAGAACGGTATATTAAAGTATATATTATAAATGTTAGATAATTAGATATTAGAACAGACTATTAATATCTACATAAACTTATAGATAAAGTATAATATTTATTAGTAATAATAGAACTTCTAAGTAAGAAAGTTAATGGAAAGAACTTATAAGTACAGGTACCTTTTAAGAGACTTCTTAAGGTATATATAAGACTGTAGTAAGGAGTGCCTAAAGTATCTAAGTTATAACGAAACTAGTTATTAGCTAAAACAGCTGTTAGAAGGTGTAGACGGTACGCTTGAACTAGGAGTAAGGCTCTGGTACTAAGAGAAACTGTATATTTACGACTTAGATAAATAAAAAGAGTACGTCTAACAGGTCTATAAGTCTTAACTTAGAGGATATATAAGCTAAGTTAAGACTCTTATATAAGCTTAGCAGGCGTACGCCTTCCTGGAAATAAAGAAGTTAGTTAAAAAAGTAGTTAATAATTATAATATTTGCTATAAGAAGTAGAACTAACACTATAAGCCCTATAGACTTCTTAAACCACTCCCCGTATTATAAGCGCTGTAAAGCTTAATCTCGCTTAACTTTATCACTAGGATCTTAAAGTCTAAAGACCCTATTATAAGAGTTACCTATAATTAAATCCTTATAGTAATCGACAGATTAACGAAATAAGCTTACTTTTTATTAACTTTAAAAGATATAATAGTAGAGTAACTTACTTATATCTTTAAGAAAGAGGTAATTATATAATACTTTTAGTTAGATAATATCGTTACAGATTAAGATAAGTTAATTATGTTGAAATTCTAGTAAAGGCTAATGTAGAGAATAGGTGTGAAAAGTAAGCTTTTAATAGTATTCCACTTACAGATAGATAATTAAACAGAACGAGTTAATTAGATATTTACAATATATTTTTAAACTTACGTTAACTTTAAATAAGATAATTAGCTTAAACTGTTACTAACAGTATAGATAGCTTATAATATAACGTTAGTTAAGTTAACAAGTATATTACTATTCTTCGCTAATTACAGTAAAGAGCTTAAGCTCTGTTAAGGCCTACTTACAAGCACCTCTTAAGCTATAGTCTGTGTAAACTGGATATAGAAACTATATAACTATCTATAAGCTAAACTTAAGTTCACATATAAACAAATAAAGAAATTTACTAATAAATACTAAATTAAGTAACTAGTACTTAAGAAAAAACTTTATTATAATAGTGAATAAGTTAAGGGACTGACTTTTTAGGAAAGGGATTACGTTTACCTTTTTTTATAAAACTTACATTCGAAACAGCTTAGTAAGAAGCTTAACTTTAAAAGGTATAAATTATTCCGAATTAAGAAAAAAGTCGTTACTTTTAATTACAAACTAGACTTACTTACTAACATAAAGGTGCAGATTAAAGTTTTTCATATCTTACTTTTAGAACTTACTTTAAAAGGAGTTCTTTTAAAAAAGAAGATTAAGATTAATGTTAATAAAAATAAGTATAACGTTAAGGAAGTTATAAATTTACAGAGGGGAGGAAATACGTTTAAGTATCTCGTTAAGTAACTAAACTATAACCCTGAGAGTAATTTATAAAAGTTAGTTAAAAATCTTAAATGCCTAGACCTAATTATAAAGTTTTACTGAAAGAATCTAGACTGACTAAAACTAACGATAAGAATTAGAAATAAGATAAGATTTAATATTTAAATTATTATATTAAAGAGTAAGATTACTGTAAGACTTAGAGCTTAAGAAGTAGTAAGTAACTCCTTAATAAGTATAGAAAGACATTTATTAAGACCTTAATTAAAGTTATAAGAACCTTAGACCTAATAAGGAAACCGGGCCTTTAAAGCCCCTAATAAGCTTTATATAAAAATAAGTACTAATAGGGAAAAAGTTAGTAAAAGAAAAAGTTATTAAAACTCTTATAAGAAGTTAAGCTTATAACTTTTTACTAAAGAAGATAATTACAAACTAAGTTATAAAGTGACTGCTTACTACGGAGACCCTGTTAGGAAGTTCCTCCAGTTAAAAGACTTTACGTCGTTAAGAGGGGTATTTAACTTAACCTCTTTACTTTCCTAAAACTCTAACAACTTTACTTCACGACTAAATACTTTCACAGCTTAATTCTTAAGGCAGGACTGCTACTTATAAAGGTATATTAAGCGTATTAATACCTCTTAAAGTTTAACAGTAACCTTATAGAGTTATTAAGCAGTAAACTTAACTTACGAGTTAAGACTTTACTTTTTAATAAGAAAAGCTTTTAACTTTGCTTTACCGACACTAAAAGTGTTATATTAAGAAAGCCGATACCTCTTTAAACAGTAATTATAACTGTTAGACCAGTTCGAAACTTAACAGATAAGCGGAAGGTCAGTAAATTTACAAAAAGAATAAAGGGATATTTCGCTACTAAATGTGTGTATATAAGCTGTAAAGTTTAAGTAATAGTTAATACTTTTACCCTATTCCTATTTTAAGACCTAGGAGTTAGATACTTATTATATAGTGAAATGGTAAAAGGAGAAGCTTACCTTTTAAGTTCTTTATGGGAAAAGAACGTTAAAGAGGGGGAATTATGTGATAACTCTGTAAGCTGTCACTTAAGCTAGGGTAACCTGATAAATTCCCTATAGAAAAAACAGTGCGAGAAGATAGTATATACTGCTTAAGCGCACTAGGCTAGAGGTGTAAAGACCCGAAGCCCTTACGACTAATAAAGTGCTGCTTATAGTATATTAAGTACTTATATCACAAGTAAGAGAAACCTTATAAATAAAACGCTTATGCAGTGTAAAGTACTTATATAATAAGCACTTGCGATATTATAAGTAAAGTACGAAGTACTTTTTAGTTAGTTAATATAGATAGTTATAATTATACCTATAACTACTGTAAGGGACTTTAGTTCCTTACGCTAGTATTTAATTATTCATTTATATCTTACTGTTTAGACTTACCTCTGTGCATTATAGTGATAACGACTTATAGTGACATTAAACCCCCTGTCTAAGAGTGTTAGTTTAATAAGCTGTCTTTGGAACGCCCCTTACCTGTTAGTGTCCTGCTATACGTTCTGTCTTAACCCGCGCCAGTCCTTTCGAGGCCTGTGTTAGGTGCAGGTTGTAATAAGCCCCTGAGATTTAGGCCCTTTTTAATGACTTTAACGTCTTTATTAACTAACTCCAGATTAAGTTTAAAGAACTAAACGCCTTAAAACAGGCTAAGTAGCGCCTTATAGCTTTAAGATAAACGTTTTCAGTCCTTAAGTTCTCTACCCGCTTTAAACTGGAAGTAGTAAAGATTAAGCTTAGTTAAGAAGCCCTGGTAATACTGTTTTAAAGTGGTTTAAAAGAGTACATTACGGGAGATCTTTATTAGGAAGACTACCTAGATCGCCTTTAGGAGTTAGTTAAAATGGCTATTAAAGCTGATAATTAGTATTATAATCACTATTATTAGAAGAGTTACTGGAAGGAACAGACCCCTTACCAGTTAAGCAGACTAAAGAAGGGGAATTAGTTAACTGTAACAGGTTACTACCCTAGGTTAATAGATATTAGTATAATAAACTATTAAAATCGACTTAACTGTAATAAGCCTTAATAATAACAGTAGTAAAAGCAGCTTAAAGACCTATCCTAGGTCTAATGCTTTAATTATAATAAAAAAGGCTATATAGTGTAGTAATGCCCGTCGTTAAAGTAAGTTAGTTAGAAACCTGTTTTAGAAGGAGGAAAGCACGTTAAATTTAACTTTAGAGATATTTATATTAGGATGGTAGGTAATAAAGAAGACTGTATCTAGATAAATAAGTGTAACTTAAGGGATAAGGAAGGAGAAGAAGAACCTTAAGATGTAGTGTATTTAGTCTTTAAAGGTGTCTTAGAAGAGTTAGCCATAAAGGTGTAGGTTATAGAAGACTGACTTTAAAGTGGAAATTTAAAATTATTAAAGGTGTAGGTTATAAAAGACTGACTTTAGAAAGAAATGTTCCAGTTAGCTGTTACAGGTTTTAAAAACCTCACCCTGTAAACCCAGGAATTAAGGAAGTTTAAAAAGGACCCTGACTTAAAAATTATTAAAATAGTAAAAGGAGTTAAAGAATTAGCCCTTTAGGCCACTTAAACGGTAAAGTAAGCCTTAAAAGGTGAAAGAGAATAAGTTAAGAGAATTAAAATAGAGAAATGGAAGTTCTTTTTAATAATACTTCCTGAAACTCTTAAATGTTTTAAATATACTAAGTGGATTAACACCCTTACCTCCCTGAAAGAAAGATAGCTTAAATAGCTGCCCTGTATTAAAGCCAGTATGCCTTAGACCGGTACCTTAAGGGTCCCCTAAGAAGGTATAAAGTAAATATATTAGTAGAGAGTCTAGGAGTTAAAGGAAAAGTATTAAAAGCTGGTGGACGAAATAAAGGACCTAAGGGTTAAAGGCTTTACTGTAACGTTTAAAGATAAGGTAGTGGAGATTAGGTTACGACTTTATAACAGGGTTTACTTTACTAATTAACTTAAATATTAACTTGTTAAGGAAAACCACTTTATAGAAGAATAAGCTAGGTTATTATTACTTAAGTTTTAAAAAGAGGTTTAAGAGAAATAACGTATATAGAGGTAAGTAAAAGAAGAGAAAGAATAAGGCGCCACTTCCCCTATTCTATACTTTATAATTATAACACCTATAGTTAACATTAACCACCCTAGTTATAAAGATATACTATAGATTAATTACATATATAATAACTACACTTTTAACTGGTATTATAAACTTAAGGCCTTTTATAACCATTTCCCTAATGTATAGAAACGGGATTACGCTATTATAAAAGTAAAGTTAAAACCGGCTTATTATTAAGTTTCTTACTTCCTAATAAGAGAATTTAGTAATAAGTAAAAGGTTACTGTAATTAACTAAGCTTTTATTATATATTAATAAGGAGGGGTATTTAATAACTGCCTAGTTATAACATGTTTGTTACACCTTAACGGAAAAGTTAAAGAATGGTAAAAGTAGGAAGATTACTAATAGATTTAAGAGTAAAAAGACATTACTGTAATCTAAGCCTGTAAAGTGTATTATTAATTTGTTAAGGACTTTAGGAACATTATACTATTTAAAGTTAACTGGACGCTAAGGTGTGAAAACTTAGGAAAGGTTAACTGCTAGGTTTATTAAAGCTGCCTATTTTTCTAAAAGGAATTAGGAAAAGGTTATAGGCCTTTTAGAAAGGCTAGAAATTAGTAGTTTACTAGTTAATAAAAACCTTAAGAAGAAGGAGAGGTACTTAGAGGTTAGGTTAAATAAGACCTTAAAGACAGATGATTATTATAACTTAGATGTTAAAGGAATATAAACATTATTTTATTAGTGTCGATTTAATAGATAGAAGAGGAAGGCTGTTTAGGGTAAGAGTAGTAATTAATAGCAGGAGTGCTTTTAACCTAATGCACCCCTTATTAATTAACTGAAGGAAACTTTTTAATAAAAAGTATAAAAAGGTTATTCTTATATAAAATGGAGAAGGAGGCTTATATTAGTATAATAATAGTAAAGTCACCCACCACTTACCACTTTTAATTAAAGTGGATAGGGATAAATAATAAGTGGACTTTAATATTATATTAATAACAGGGTATAATATAATCTTAAGTCTACCTTAACTGGAAAAGTATAACCCTGTAATTAATTAAAGGAGTGGCTACCTTACCTTTAATAAGTCCCTTAATTATAATCACCGTTTAAAGGAAGTTAAAAAGGTATTAAATTACTTTAAAGATATATAAAGCACTTAAAAGCATATTAAACCCTTAAAATTAAATATAGTTTAGGTTAGGTTTATAAAGATAGTTAAAAGATTAAAGAGTTTACTATATTACTTAAATAATAACTTAAAAGGTGGAAAAAAGTAAGGAGCTGATTTATAAATAAGTAAAGAAGTCGACTTATTTAAGGTACCTGTAAAGTATAGGAAGTTTACCCTGTTTTAAAAAAAGATATTATAATTACTAGATTACAGACTGTAAGATTATAAAATTAAGTTAAAACTGGGAGTAAAGCTTTACAGCTTTTAGCCTTACTATTTAAACCCCTAGTAGGTTAAGGCCCTGCGGGAGTATGTTAATAAGAACTTAAAAAACGGGTTTATTGTAAAGTCCTAATCCCTAGCGGGATATTTAGTGCTGTTCGTTTTAAAGAAGGGAGATGGTAAGTTACATATAGTTATTAATTATTAAATATTAAATAAAGATACGATTAAAAACCGTTACCTATTACTATTTATTATGGAAATGTAAAAGTGGATTATTAAGGTAAATTAGTTCTTTAACCTTAATTTCCCTATAGGATTTAACCATATTAAAGTGAAGGAGGAGGATGAATATAAAACAGCTTTTCAGACTTATAACAGGTATTATTAATATTATATTATATTAATAAGATTAATAAATACCCCTGTAACTTTTTAAAGCCTTATTAATAGTATTCTCTACCCCTTCCTTAATAAGTTTATCTTTATATATTTAAATAACGTTTTAGTTTATTTTAAAACTTTAAAAGAATATTAAAAATATATATAACAGGTTTTAACAGCTTTTAAAAAAGTAAAGCTAATAGTAAACTTGGAAAAGAGCCACTTCCACGTTTAGGAATTAAACTATTTAAGGTTTAAAGTAACCTTTAATAAGTTTAAAATATAATTAGAGAAAATAAAGGTAATTAGGGATTAGTTTATTTTAAAGAACTAGAAAGAATTATAAGCCTTTATTAGCTTTATAAACTTTTATCGTTATTTTATTAGGTATTTTATAAAAATTGTAAAACCACTTTATAAACTTATAAGTGAGGGAAAACCATTTAAATAAACTGATAAATAATAAAAGGTGTTTAAAGACCTTAAACACACCTTTATTACAGTACTAGTCTTAACCCTCCCTGATTTCTTAAAGCTATTTTAAGTTAAGATAAACTCTTTAAAATTTATAATTAGTAAAGAACTTAATTAAGTCTAAGACAATAAGAAACGCTACCTAATTACCTTTTTATTAAAAGGAATCCACAGTCCAGCCTTATAATATCTAATTTATAATAAGGAATTAATAGCGATTATTTAATACTTTATTAAATAGGTATTATATCTAAACAGTATAGAAGAACCAGTTTAAATCTTTTTAAATTATAATAACCTTTAATACTTCCTAATTAAGGAACTTAATTTACAGTAAGTATAATAGGTAGAATTAATAGCCCTGTTCCACTTCCAGATTCACCACGTTAAGGGAAAAGATAATAAGTAAGTTAATACTTTTAGTTAAAGATAAGATTATAAAGATATTAATCTAGTCCTAATCCCCGTTATTATATTTAATAAAGTTAAAAACAGCACATTAAAGTATATATTATAAGTATTAAATAACTAAACCTTAAAATAAACTATTAATATTTATATAAACTTATAAATAAAGTATAACATTTATTAATAATAATAGGACTTTTAAGTAAGAAGGTTAGTAAAAGGTACCTGTAAATATAAGTACCCCTTAAAAGACTTCTTAAGGTATATGTAAAACTGTGGGAAAGAGTACCTGGAGTATTTAAATTATAGTGAAACTAGTTATTAGCTAGAATAGCTGTTAAAAGGTGTAAATAGCATGCCTGAACTAGGAGTAAGGCTCTGGTATTAAGAGAAACTGTATATTTATAACCTAGTTAAGAGAAAGGAGTACGTTTAGTAAGTTTATAAGTCTTAACTTAGAGGATATATAAGTAAAGTTAAAACTTTAATACAGGCCTAGTAAGCGTACACCTTCCTGGGAATGAAAAAGCTAGTTAAGGAAATGGTTAATAATTATAATATCTGCCACTAAAAGCAGAATTGGCACTATAAACCCTATAGACTTCTTAAACCACTCCCTATACCATAAGCGTTATAAAGCTTAATCTCACTTAATTTTATTATTAGGATTTTAAAGTTTAAGGACCCTGTTATAAGAGTTACTTATAATTAAATCCTTATAATAGTTAATAGATTAATAAAATAAGCTTACTTTTTATTAACTTTAAAAGATATAATAGTGGAGTAACTTACTTATATCTTTAAAAAAGAGGTAATTTTATAACACTTTTAGCCAGATAACATTATTACAGATTAAGATAAACTAATTGTGTTAAAGTTCTAATAAAGATTAATGTAAAAAATAGGTGTGAAAAGTAAGCTTTTAATAACATTTTACTTATAAATAGATAGTTAAACGGAGTAAGTTAACTAGATACTTATAACATATCTTTAAACTTACGTTAACTTTAAATAAGATAATTAACTTAAATTACTACTAATAGCGCAGATAGCTTATAATATAACACTAGTTAAGTTAATAGGTATGTTACTATTCTTTACTAACTATAGTAAGGAGCCTAAACTCTATTAAAGCCTACTTACCGGCACCCTTTAAGCCACAGTCTGTGTAAACCAGATGTAAAAGCTGTATAACCACTTATAAGCTAAACTTAAGTTTATATGTAAACGAATGAAAAAGTTTACTAATAAATATTAAATTAAATAATTAATATTTAAGAAAGGACTTTATTATAATGGTGAATAAGTTAAGGGACTGACTTTTTAAAAGGGGGATTATATCTACCTTTTTTTATAAAACCTGTATTTGAAACGACTTAATAAGAAGCTTAACTTTAAAAGGTACGGACCGTTCCAGATTAAGAAAAAGGTCGCCACCTTTAATTACAAACTAGACTTACCCGCCAGTATAAAAGTACAGATTAAGGTTTTTTATATCTTACTTTTAAAACCTGCCTTAAAAGAAGTTCCTTTAGAAAAGAAGATTAAGATTAACACTAATAAAGATAAGTATAACGTTAAAGAAATTGTGGATTTATAAAGGGGAAAGAACACGTTTAAATATCTTATTAAGTGGTTAGATTACAGCCTTAAAAGTAACTTATAGGAACTAATTAAAAACCTTAAGTGTTAAGACCTAATTACAGAGTTCTACTAAAAGAACCCAGACCGATTAAAACCATTTATAAAGAACGTAAAGTGAAGGTTAAAACTAGTTAATGTAGCCTTAAAGAGGTAAACTAACTAGTTTACTTTAAAAATAGAAAAATAAGATAAGATCTAACATTTAAACTGTTAAACTGAAGAGTAAGACCATTATAGGACTTAAAGCCTAGGAAGTGGTAGGAAACTCCTTAATAGGTATGGAAAGACATTTATCAGAAACCTTAATTAGGGTTAAAAGGACCTTAAACTTAATAAGAAGGTTAAGCCTCCTTTAAAGTTCCTAGTGTGTTTTATATAAAAATAAGTACTGTTAAAAAAAAAAGTTAGTAAAAAGGAAAATAAGTAGGTGCGTTACCATTATGTTAGGAAAGGCTGTTTTCGTTTATTAAAAGAAAAAAGTGACGGACTAAGTTAAAAAGAAGTCGCTAGTTACAGTAACCCCCTGGAAAAGGAACCATGTGCCAGCTCCACTAGAAGGCTTCCCTAGTTGAACTTAGGAACTGGTGCAGTTACTTCCTAAGCCTTACGCTCCTCCTTTATTATAATATTAAACTTATAGTTAAAAAGCTCGTCTACCTGCCACGCCAGTCCCTTTTATTAGTCCTTAAAGCGTAGAAGCTTAGAGGCCGTATTGTGGAGAAGGAGAGTGGTTTCACGCTCCTTAACGTTAAGGTGTTTCTTTTTATCTAGAACCTTATATAAGACGGATGGATTGTTTCTGTAAACGTTATAAGATAAGTATACAGTCCCACCAGCCGCTATATAGTGGCCATACGACTTACTCTTACTAGCCACCTTACAGTCTGGCAGGTTTAAGTGGTGGTAGTGATTACACTTTACAGGTATAATAATCTTAAAAGTAAAAATAAACTTAACGTTAATAATATAACGTTTAGTTAATAAGGGTGTTACGTTTCTCCTATTCTTAATTACCTAGTTAGATAGTATAATAGCTAGTGAGGAGAAGAAGGAACGTATAAGTAGTTCTTTATAGAAAAAGAACGTTAAAGAGGGGGAATTATGTAACGACCTTACAGGCTGTTACTTAAGCTGGGGCAGCCTGATAAATCCCCTGTAAAAGGAATAGTGTAGGAAGGCAGTACGCATAGTACTGTGCACTAGGCCAGGGGTGTAAAGACCTAAAGCCCTTATAACTAATCGTTAAGTGATCACTCTAATCTTATTAAAAGTATGGTGATTACAGTGATTAAAGGCATTCTAATCACTGTAATTACTCCTCATATTAAGTAAGTATAGTGATTAAGGTATAAAGTACCTTTTAGCTAGTTAGTATAAATAGTTATAGTTATGCTTATAACCACTGTAAGGGACTCTAGTTCCTTACACTAATATTTAATTATTCATTTATATCTTACTGTTCAGACTCACCTCTATACATTATAATGATAGCGACTTACAGTGACATTAAACCCCCATCTAGGAGTGCTAGCTTAATAAGCCGTCTTTAGAACACCCCTTACCTGTTAGCGTCCTGCCATACGTTCTGTCTTAACCTGTGCCAGTCCTCTTAAGGCCTGTGTTGGGTGCAGGTTATAATACTACCTATAAGCTAAACTTAAGTTTACATATAAATAAATAAAAAAGTTTACTAATAAATATTAAACTAAGTAACTAGTATTTAAAGAAGGACTTTATTATAATAATAAACAAGTTAAGGGACCGACTCTTCAGGAGGGGGACTACATCTACCTTTTTTCATAAAACTTATATTTAAAATAACCTAATAAGAAGCTTAACTTTAAAAGGTACAGACCGTTTTAAATTAAAAAAAAGGTCACCACCTTTAATTATAAACTAAACCTACCCACTAGTATAAAGGTGCAGATTAAGGTTTTCTATATCTCACTTCTAAAACCTGCCTTAAAAGAAGTTCCTTTAAAAAAGAAGATTAAGATCAACGTTAACGAGGATAAGTATAACATTAAAGAAGTTGTGGATTTACAGAAGGGAAAGAACTTGTTTAAATATCTTATTAAGTGGTTAAATTACAGCCTTAAAAACAACTTGTAAGAGCCAGTTAAAAATCTCAAGTGCCTAGACCTAATTATAAAGTTCCACTAAAAAAATCCAGACTGACTAAAACTAATAATAAAAACTAGAAATAAGATAAGATCTGACATTTAAACTACTATACTGAAAAGTAAGACCACCATAGGACTTAAAGCCTAAAAAGCGGCAGGAAACTCCTTAATAGATACGGAAGGACGTTTATCAGAACCCTTAACCAGGGTTATAAGGACCTTAAACCCAGTAAGGAGGCCAGGCCTCTAAAGCCCCTAGAAAAGCTCTATATAAGAATAAGTGCTATTAAAGAAAAGAAGTTAGTAAAAGAAAACAAGTAAACGCGCCACTACTGTGTAAAGAGGCCGTTTTCATCTGTTAAGAGAAAGAAGTTATAAATTAAGTTAAAAAGACGCCACAGGCTGTAGTAACCCTTTAGGAGGAAAACCTGTAAGAAAAGAGTCCCAGTCCTAAGAAACCAGCTCTGCCTAAACCAGGTCCACTACCTTTACCCACTCCTAGAAAGACAAAACCTCAGCCTTACAAGAAAACACCTTCATCACCTTTACTTTAATAGCGCGCCGTTAAGTTTCAACACGTTATAACTTCATAAGGGAGTTACAGTGCTTAGTAACCACTTAGTCGTATAAGGTATCTAACTCCTTTTTCTTATCCACCAAACCCTTAATAAACTTGTTAGAGTGATTAAATACGTCATATAAAAAAGGCATATTAGCAGATTAGCACTTGTTATAACTATTAGACTACGCCGTAACTCAGCACGGCAAAGATTTAGTTTAGTAACGGGTGTAAGGAGACATCTATAAACTAAAAGCGTTAAGAGATTCTATAAGGCGGATATAACAGTCACGGGGAGCCTTTCTTATTTTCTCTATCTTTTACACTTTTTAACGTAGTTAAAAGACATAACAAAGGTGGGGAAGGAAGGAAACCAACCTAGTGATTCTTTATAGAAAAAGAATGTTAAAAAGGGGGAATCGTGTAACGACCCTGTAGGCTGTCACTTAGGCCGGGGCGGCTTAATAAATCCCCCGTAGAAGGAACAGTGTAGAAAGACGGTGCACACCGTCCAGGCGCACTGGGCCAGGGGTGTAAAGACTTAAAGCCCTTACGACTAGTAAGAAAGCGCTTAGTGGCCTATAAAGACTAATAATATTAAGCACCACTTAGTTAACTGCTTAGCTGTAATTATGTGGTGCACCACTAAGTATAACGGGTTAAGTAAGGTATAAAGTACCTTTTAGTTAGTTAATATAAATAGCTATAGTTATACCTATAACCTCTATAAGGGACTCTAGTTCCTCACATTAATATTTAATTATTCATTTATGTCTTACTGTTCAAACTCACCTTTATGTATTATAGTGATAGCGACTTATAGTAACATTAAACCCCCTGTTTAGGAGTGCTAGCTTAATAAGCCGTCTTCGGAACGCCCCTTACCTATTAGCGTCCTGCTATACGTTCTGTCTTAACCCACACCAGTCCTTTTAAGGCCTGTATCAGGTGCAGGTTATAATAATTAACTATTTACTTATAAAACTATTAGTTTAATTAGATTAACACTATATTAATATTCTTTATAATAATAAGTAAACTATCTGGCTAATTATAGCTAAGATAGTTACTTTATATATTAAGTTACATATAACGACCCTGTAAGTTATTACTTAAGCCAAAGTAGCCTGACGAATCCCCTGTAAGAGGAACAGTGCAGGAAGACAGTACGTACGGTATTACGCATTAAGTTAAGGGTGTAAAGACCTGAAGCCCTTACGACTAATAAGGTAGTGCTCGCAGTATACTAAGTACTTATACTACAAGCAGAAGAAGTCTTACGAGTAAAGCGCTTACGTAATGCAGAGTGCTTGCTCTGCAAGCACTTATAACACCACAAGCAAGGTATAGAGGTACCTTTTAGTTAGTTAGTATAGATAGCTATAGTTATGCCTATAACTATCGTAAGGGACTCTAGTTCCTCACGCTAGTATTTAATAATTCATTTATATCTTACTGTTCAGACTTACCTCTGTGCATTATAGTAACAGCGACCTACAGTGACATTAAACCCCCCGTCTAAGAGTGCTAGCTTAACAAGCCGCCTTCGGAACGCCCCTTATCTGTTAGCGTCCTGCCATACGTTTTATCTTAACCCACGCCAGTCCTCTCAAGGCCTGTGTCGGGTGCAGGTCGTAATATTACAGCATGTGGATATTCACAACTATTGGCTTCGACAGGAGGTTAGCTGTGGAAGGATATAAATCAACTACACGCCCACTCACAGTATGATGGCTAACGGCTTGACTAAAGCACTGAATTTTCCACTCCGTCAAAGGTTCCTTTAGCAAATAGGGGTTACAGAGCCACCACCTACTGCTGGCTCTGAGGGGGTGTGTTAGAAAGGAGGTTCTGGCGAAAGCTCCAGAATCGACTAGAACAACAGAATTGGCAATATTGGCCACGCAACGCGCAAGCATTGACGTCGCAGATAACTGTATAAAAAGGAGTACTCTGACTTTGCCAGAGTACGGAACAAGCAATTCAATCAAGCAGTTGCCCCCTTTTTCATTCCACAGATTCTAATGTGCAGTGTTTCTGACAGGTGTGAGAGGGCCGGAGGGCATCGAGGGTCCTTGGCCGGATCTTTGTGACCGTAAGGTTGGTGCTGGGGTTGGCATAGTAGTTTAACTGCCAGCCACCTAGAATCACAAACGCCGAGAAGGAGCTCTCCCTCTAACTTGAGGTTTGAACTGATGGGTTGAGATTCAGAGGGTTTGACTGTGTGAGAGAAGGGACTGATCTCCATGTGTATTCAGCGATCCGCCAGGGATTCTTCTCAAGGGCTGACTTTCCGCCTAATGCAGGTCCCAATCATCAGAGCCAGGTCCGGCGTGTATCCCCAACCTCCTAATCCCACAACACCCTAGCACCCGGTACTTTACCCGCCACGACGCGAAGCCGGGCGATAATCCCTCACCTTCCAGCTCGTTAATAAATCGCGCACTTTCTCATCGTGCTTCCCAGTTAGCTCAGCGTCAGCTACCATCCACATGATATCATCACTCAACCCAAGCCTACTCACCCTCCTTAATGCCCTTATAGACCTCCGTCCTCTGCTTGAACCACCCGATATACTCCCTATCCCGCTCATCAATCGCATAAACACCCGTCTTTAGCGTGTGTCCGTATTGGTAATCGTCCCGGTACACCCTAAACTCTAACTTCCCCCGTGTCTTAGCCGAGGCCTGAACCCGCAGGTCGCTGAACCTGAAGTAGATGAACCCGTCGTTGCGGTTCTTGACTACAGGGCGAACTAAGTACGTTCCCCCATATCTACCATCGTCAGATATGAATAGGGCTTTGGCCGTGAAGTTGGAGGTCTGGAGGGTGAGTTCGTCGCCGAGGTGGACGCGGATGATGGGCTTCGAGTCGAGGCGTTCACCGGATATGACAAGGATGATGTCTGGGGATTGGGTTGTGGCGGTGGGGCTGGGTGGGATGGCGAACTGGACCTGTCCGCCGATGTACCCGGGCATTTTGTTTATTTTCGATGTTGGTAAGACGGGTAGTGGTGGTGGTATATGGTGTTGGTCGAAACTGTGGTGTGGCTTGTGAGGGAGGAAGAGAGGGAGAAAGTTGGGTCATTTATACTGGAGGGCATTGATTCTGGTCTCAGGATCGTTTACTGTCACCTGGGGCCCGACCGTGTGTGACTTTGGTCACAGGTGCTTCATTCCATTATCGTCTGGTTCAAGCCATGATCAAGAATGGTTTGTAATAGTACATTAACCGGATGGAAGGGAGAACGGTGAATCATGTGATGCGTGGCCGTAAGGTAGGTAAGGTAGTTAGTATTCATCCCATCGCCTCAGGTCTACAAAGGGAGCCGAAATATCCCCCGATAAGTCGGCGCCTCAATCATCACAAGTGCTACGGGATTAAGCCATATGTACGGGCTGAACCCGATGTTTTACTAGAGCGCTGGTTATAATCTTTAGAATGGGATTGATTTCCCACTCAAGGTATAAGCCGGACATCCTTAAGTTTGGAGTTGAAACAGGGGTTTGACTACGAGGTTGATGAATATTGGGCTCCCGCCCCCTGCCTGTTATGTAGCTGTGACTGGAGGGTCAAAGAGATGAGGGAGAGACGAGAAAGAGACAGGGAGAGACAGGTAAGAGACAGGTAAGAGACAGGTGAGAGATAGAGAAGGGACGGAATTTTGTCCATGCCGCCGACACTTGGAGAGCACTTGCTCGTCACCGCCGAGTTGTTGCTGTATTGCACTGGATGGAGTGGCGCTTCGTTTCTCTTACCTCGACGGTAGTGAAGTATTCGCCTCGCGGCATTTGATGCATCGTGGCCGAGTTGCAGCGTTTGGGAAGGAGGAGGATGGTGACTGATCAGTGTGGGGGTTGACGGCGTGGCGTAGGAGATTTGGAATGAAACCCCACGGACAGAGCGTGAGTACCTAGATATCAAGGGCCTATATTCCGTCCAATGCAAACGCAATTTATCGTGCTAATACCGAACCTATCACGGAGTGAAAAAGAATTAGTTTGACGCCCTTCCTTCACACGAGGATGCCTTCAGTGACTATTCAGAAGGCCTGTAGCCTGTTTGGAAGTGAGGAACGGTCAAACTGATTCCTTTCACCCCGTTCCTTTTCAAAACGGGCTTATAAGTAAGTTAAACGATCCCCCCCGTAACTACCCAAGTTCCAGTCCCGTATTTGTCGTCCCATCTTGTCCCAAAACACAGGTTAGGAGACGTACGTAAGCAAGCGGGGCGTTGGCAGGCGGAACCTGCCGCTATCGATAAGGCAATCGTGGCTTGTTGACGGGAATCCCCGCACTTGGCAGTCGCGTCCTGAGAACATGCAATCATCAGCAAGAGCAGCTTCATTGCGCACCGTCGCCTCGATGACCCATGGATAACTTCATTTCTGCCCAGTTGAGGCCTTGAACTAAGCGGCGGCCAAGAGCTCTTCGATGCGACAGCGCCCTCTTCGCTGTCGTCGGAAAGGGGACAGCAGATGCGTTGTGCTCCCTCCGCACTATGACATCCCTGACAGCGAACACGCAACCCGACGATCGCCCCGTTAAAAACACGGCGAGCGCCTGGAGCAAATACAAAGGCAACGTAGAGAGTACTACTTCTGCGGCGACACCTAGCCTAGTCGCGAAAGACGAAGCACCGAAGCTCGCATGGAACCCGACCCTTTCGCTTCCCGCCGTCGTTCCGAAGGACCTTCAGGCAAGACACGCTGGCTCTGGCCGGAAGAGACCGTTGATAGTTCCCAAAGAGAAAGACAGCAACAGCCCTCTCTATGATTCAGGAGTCAGGATTGCAAGCCAGAAACCAGCGAAGCGAAAGCGCCCAGAGAGCGGACCCATATTTGCCTGTCCGTTTCTGCAACACAACCCAGCCGCCCACGATGCCGGCAGTGTATGCAGAAGCGCTGGCTTCGAACGGCTACCGGATCTCAAGTGAGCTACGGGATCTTCCACATCTGTACTCGAGCTGACTCATCCAGACAGCATCTTTTCCGACGACACGCACCATTAATCCTTTGCCCAACCTGTCATGGACAATTCAGCTCTTTTCGCGACCGTGATGAGCATGTGGGGGCACGTATATGCATACCCCAGGAATACAGAGATCTACTGGAAGGGCATGGGAGATTGACGATGGAACAGTCCGAGCAGCTGAGGGCACGGGGCAGGTACAAAGATGCGCACCATGGCCCGGCTAAACGATGGAGGTATATATACACTGTCATCTTCCCCTCTACACCCGAAGAGAATATTCCATCGCCATGTAAGTTTAGTATTCTTTGTTGCTATTGCATACCATCTAACGCGGTCGCCATGAATAGACTTCCATCCGGATCCACATTACGACTTCAAGCACCACCTCCGACAGCGTCTCCCTCATCTGGTTGCGAGCGGTCCGACCGGCAATGGTCTTGCCCACTTGGAAGATCGGGAAGAGGTTGTGAAGTGGGTGAATACCTGCCTTGATATCGCTGAAAGCGAATACCAGAGGCCTGTAAACTCAGACAACCAACTTGGCGAACATGAAGCATGGGCAGATATGTCAACGAGCCTCATAGGCGTAGGGGAGCCCTTTTCCGTCGGAAAGAGCCACTCACCCGGTCAAGATTTCGTCGATCACGTAGATCTTCTTGAGGACGACTTTTCTTTTTTAGATGACCTCGACATATCGGAGTCGGGGAATCCAGCAACCGTTGGCTTTATGGCATCTTCCAGATCTCTGCTAGACATTGATGATGCTCGTGCAAGTGGAAGCGTGGATAGCGCCCCTCCTGGCAGCGATGGCGACACTGCGCCTGGTCAGTCAGCGGGGATTCAACGCCAGGATGAAGACAACGACCAGGAGGAAGCCCTGCCAGTTACCTTATAATGTAATAACAAACATCTAATGAGCGTGTATGCACCGATAACAGAACGGCTGGCATCTGTAGTCAGTGAGAATCCCATTTGTACGCAATTCATTTGTCCTCTATCAAGCATGCGGACATGTTACAAATCCTCATCGAGAGGAGAGAGAAAGTAGGGGGTGAAATTTTTTTGGGCGCAGCGACAGAAATTGGCCATTCAATGAATTAATTAAGTAACCCATAACTTCCTCTTCAATTGTTGAATGGCTTTGCTAAGGTGCACGCGAAGATGTCCACATGTCACGCGAGGATGGGTCTGGGGGGTTTCCTTGCGGGCGGTGCAGGGAGAGCATCCACCCGTCACCGAGAGACGGGAAGCTTTCCATGGACTAGGCTGTGAGTGTTGTCCAGTTGGAGGCGGCCTCGGCGGGTCTCCAGCCCAAGCTTTTCTGCTGCTTGGCTGCGAGTGCGCAGGTCTTGGCTGATGCGCGCCAAGTCTTGACCAAGTCTTGAGAAGCCCGTGGCGTTCGTCTTGTGCCAACGCAGCCCAGAGATCAAGCGCGCCCCTGCCTTGGCTGAGAGCGAATCAACGGGTCTAACGGAGGGGAACGCGTGGGTGTTGAAGGTCCAGCGTCCTCGGTTATTTTGCAGAGCTGTAGCAGCAGCAGCAAGAGCAGCAGTAGCGGCAGCAGACGGGAAGCAGCAGCGGCGGTAGCACCAGCCCAACCACCGGGGCCAATACCAGCACCAGCGGGGGCAGCACCAGCGCTCCCGTCTTCGGGGCCCCTTGTTTGGCGTGACCCCACCATCCCGCAAACCCCACCCGCCAAAAATGCTTGACGAACAGCCCTACCGGAAGGGAGCAACATCGAACAAAGGCGACTCGGGAACAAGGCGCCGTTGCCCGCAGATGATCGCACAATAGGTGCTATGCAGTAAGCTTTCCGAGGACAACAGCGCATTGTGCGCAATATGTTGGTCTGCTCCAGCGACAAACCGTCTTGTAACTGACATGCCATCCGAAAATCGCCCGCCGCTGGCAAAGAGCTGCGGTCGGGGCGGGGAGTTCGCCACCTCGTGCAAGCTGCCGGATTGGATGGCCTGGCTCATGGGCGCTTTCGCGACCGCAATTTCCCGATTTCGCCAGCACCCAAACAGCCAGACCAGAACGCCGCTCCGTCCAAAACGCAGGCAAGATGTTTTGTTCATTTTTTTAGGGTAGCCTACATGAACCACCAAGCTCTTTTCTATCGGAAGACAAATTCTCAGCATAAGTAACCTCGAAATCATTGAACGGTTGCGGTTTTCGTCAGAAGCGTCGCAAACTGTTTCGTGGGCAGGCGTGGAGTCAACAAAGACACCCGCATGGCTCACTCAAATCTTTGCGTCTTTGTCATTCACCTCAATTCATTCACCTCAATTGCTTAAACAGACTGTGGGGGGGACAAACCGTCCTCGACACCCGCGGATTGGCTGGAAATCTGACACAAGGCACAATCTCATCGACGGTGATTGGTTCTTACGTCGCGACGACGCCAGGCAAGCCACTTTTCCTCGTTCGCGCCACAACCCGTCGCCGAACGAGACTCAAATTCGGACAAGAGCAGCCCCATCATGCAAACCCGACCGATCTCCCTATTCAGAACAAAGACGCATTGCGAAAGCTTCTTGCAGAGGCCATAGAGCACAGGATGCTCGCCGCAACACCATTACCCCATCTCTGACCTTGTGTTCAGCGGCGAGTCTCTTCAGATCGTTCACCCCGAACGGTTTTTTTCTCTAAGATGTTATTTGATGTGTTGAGCGACGGAGGCTAAGCATAGTCATTTTACGAACCATTAGCGTTGGTGGGCGCCAAGACATAATGGCCCCGCGTTGCGCTCGCTCTGCCACTCTGCCCCTCTGCCCCTCTGTCCCGGCTCTCCCAAAAAGCACTCGTCCCTCCATCAAACGTCAGCGGGCAGCGACATGCATTCCCGACGCATCGGACGCAACGAAACAACCCTTTGACAGCATCACCACAGTCCTTGCACCACAACCCGACGGGTTACACTGGTAAAAGTTGGCTTGTTTGAACCAACATACCAAGCGCTTTCGCATCATCGACTTTATTTTTTGGATTAACTACTTGATTGCGACAAACTCGCACCTCTACATCACCGCCCTCGTCCGACGCCCATACCGCGTCATCGAGCCAATCTACCTGACCCAGAGACGCTTTACAAGGTCAAGACCCTCGGCGATCCGAGACACAGACCAAGATGCTCCTCAATATTGCTAATATTGCTCTGATGTTGTCGGCGGCAGCGGGCGTCGTCGGCAGGCCGCTGGACCATGTCACCGTCGTGGGTTACGCATTTTTACTTGCCTTACCTGATGCACATACTAATTCAAGCTAGGCGGGACAGGCCCGCAACGCAGATGGCGCCGTCGTCACCAATACCATCGCTACGGTCAATACCATGAACAATCTCGTCCCGAACTCAACCAAGGTAGGAGGAACAAGTATAACAGCAGCGAACCGAAAACGTCGCTGACAGCGCAACAGGAGACGGCTGCCGCCTATGTCCATACGCACAGAAAGGTCACGAACTGGTCCACGCTTGCCTCGTCCGCTCCCACCGATGAAACCATGAAGGGAGCCGGCGTCAATAACAGCGAACATGGAGGCGGTCGCGCTCCCGCCACCACGCCGGCTCCCCTTCGCATTGCCGTCCCCGAGGGGACGAAGGCTGTAAGTGCTTCCACCAGCACTACTCCAACCGTAAGCAATCCCACACTTGTGAGGACGCAGAGCGCTGACCTCAGAGTAGGGGCTCGTGACCATCACCCGTCCGGTCGGCGCCGCGCCGACTGAGACTTCGACCCAGGACAAAGTCAAGGGTACGTGGCACCGCAGCGCGGTTTTCTTTCTCCAATCGTTCCGTATTTCCATCTCCCATCTCTTGCATTCTCAAGTAAGATTCTTCAAGTTGAGGCCGCTTTGTGACTGCGCTGGGCCATGGTTGTCATCCGGCTCGGTATGTCTTGTCTTGAAGTGGTTCGTAGATAGGGCATTTGTCTTCGGTGCACTTGCTGCATCGTTGTCATAGAAAGATGTCGTCGAGAGAGGCAAGTGCCGTGGTAGTCGTAACATGTAGGTCTGTCGAGGATGGTCGGAGGGTATGACGGTGTCGTGCGCGGCGTTGCAAGGCATCGTTCTTTGTTGCGTCGTCGTCGGTAAGGTACGGTCGAGACTCGACGCCTGCTATGGAGACAACAAGATCAGTGGAGGAAGTGACGGCAGCGTTGTCTGAAAGGACAAATCCTACCATACGATCTCACCCGCCATGAAGACACCATTCACAACGGGCAGAAGCAGAAAGTGCACTTGCTCCGAGAAGGCACTCAGCCGCATGGACGCAGACACAGGAGCCTGTCCTGTATCCATCCCAGATGTCAACTTCCATGGCAGGACAGCCGAAGAGTGGTGTGCTCCTGAGCAGAAGTGGTGGAGAGGTTGAGGTGGCGGGTCTAATATGAGTTCTTTGTCTTGAGGCTCGGCCCGTGCCGAGCTTGCAGATCGGATTGCCGAACTTTAATTGACCAGTGGAATGTGCTGACATCATACCTCTAGTTTCCGAAAATATGAGTGGAGATGGCGACTCGCCACTTCACGAAACAGGTGGAGCGGCCGATCTAGACGCCGCAAGCTCGCGAGGGTTTCAGACGGTCCTCGACGTACTGCCGAGTTGGGGGAAGGACGCTCTCATCATCTGGGGCGCCATCTGGGCAGGGCTCTGGCTGATTTCCAGCATCCGCAATAATGGCTTCTGGCCCACCATCGACAGAATTGTTCAAGCCGCCAACCCCTTGCAATGGTTCCGCCAGGAAAATGCTCAAGATCCCACGCACGCTCCCGCGCCCGCTCCCATTGTCCTGAGAAATAACGAGGGCCAGAACGACCGTGGCGCCCAAGGACTAAGGGGGTATCGCAACCCGGAATATGCCGCCCGGAACGTCTTCGTGCAAAACGGAGACAACTTCAACTTCCGCGACGCGACCCCAGGAGAAGCCAGGGGCTTCGTTCAAGCCGTCCGCCTGAGCCGTGACAATAGCTCCGCAGGAGGCCAGGAGTTGGTTGACTCCCCGAGACACAGCATCCCCTTGGAGCCTGCTCCGGAGGGTGCTGCTTCTATTCCGGCCGAGCGTCCGTCTCAGGCCCAGAGCGTTTTATCCCAGGACGAAGTCACTGGAACCCAAGATCCCCAGGTGATGAGAGACTCGGCCCAGACTGAAGCCACTCCTCTAGACGTCCTTCATATCGATATTGATCAGGCTGAGGCTCCGTTTGCCGATGAGGGTCCTAACGATATCCGTTCGCTGTGATCGGTGCAGTCGACCCCGCTATTCAGGATTCCGGTGACAACGCGACGATTCGAGGTGTTTCTTGAAGTATAGAGGCATGCATGGCTGCGATTTTGGGTATTTGCCTTTGCGATTTGTTGACATTTGGAGCTTGTTGGCAACCTGGAGTTCGAAGAGAGCAAGGTTAATGACCTGTGCATAAGCATGAAGGAAGTAATCTCACCTGTAGATGATCGGACACCAATATTGGAAGAGTTTTCGCATTTGAATGTCAATATTCCATCTTTTTTCACCACGAAAGTCGCAGAGCGTTGTGACGATGGGCAGATGTTGGGGACCTGGACACCCCCCGCAGATCTGACGCCTCCATTCAATGAAGCTTCATTGAATTCATTTGATTGGTTGGTGCAAATGTCGCGTCGTCATTAGGCGCCTCTTATTGGCTCAGGATCCACTTTTCGAAGCCAGACCCACTTCTCTGACACCACTATCGACGTCAAGTGTTGCTGGACAACAACTGGTTTGTTTAGCATCGAAAAAGGGGTCGGGTGACTGTTAAAATGCAAGCTACCTAAATTGGCAACATGTTAAGCGTTGCTTCTCTTCCTTAATGTTTTCGCGCCTGCGCTGACGGAACCCACTCGTTTTGGTGGGACCTCTCCGCTTGCGAGACAAGATCAGCACAAGACCCGCTTTGCGCCGCAGAAGCCAAGCCCCCTTGTTGAGCTTCGTGTCACAGAACTTGGTGCAAGATAACAGCGATCGGACTTCGAGAATGAAATCAAGGCATGTGTTTTCAAGACCACCTAACCTACCGACGCTGTCGTTCTTAACTTATGCGGCGTAAATATGTCAAATGCAATGTCATGCTCACAAAGAAAAACACAATGACTGAAATCCAACGCTATGACTCCGTTTGAGTCGACAATCGATCCTGAAGACCATTCGCCAAAACCCAAGACTCTGTATCCTCCACAGTGGTATTCTTACTTACTCGGTGGACTCCACTGTGACGCTCATTGTTTCCATAGCCAGCCATGTGCCTGTCCAACTCTTCCTGGAACCCGCTATTTGGACCATCCGAGTCTACATGTAGTATGGAGCTTGATCAATTTCTGGGACCACACCAGGAGACCAAAGGGCTTAGAGAAGGAAGAAAATGAAAGGGGCACGGCTTACTCTTCTCTGCTTCCCAGCACAGCCCCTTAATACATGTAACCAATCCTGAACATTTGATTCTGCACCCAAAATCTATTCTTGCACTGTTTACCATTCTTAAACTCCGTGCAAACCTCCGCTGCGAGGATATATCTCCCAGGCAAGATATGGTCGCTGACTCAGGCCTCATCCCAGGTGAATTCCATGAATTCAGATCCATGCTCCTTCTTGAACTCGGGCTTAACTTCTCCTCCGATGAACTGTGGCCGTTCGGGGAACTCCCAGTTGTGAACCATGTCTTCGTCAGGGTAGTAGTCACTGTTGTGGATGAAGAGCAGCTTTCCCGTGACATTGAGGCTAGCAGGAATCTTGGCGATGCCTAGGTCGACGCGAAGGACCGGGGCTGGTGTCAGTTTTCGGTTTCTTCTAACATCACCCTGCGTCTCAGGCCAGGCCTCAAATTTTCCATTGAGTTCGCCTTAGATCTTGTGTTCGAATTTGTCCTCGTTGCTAGGAGGCGTCGGCATGATGAAGAATTGTTGAGTTTAGAGTCAGTTCTTCGGGAAGGGAGTGAAGGTGATTGGATCGTCAAGTTGCAGAGCGTTTATCGGTTGCGTGAAGGCGATTGCTGTGTTCTTCCAGGAGGAGGCAAGAGAAGGGGTAAACCGTCTTTAATTATACCTAGAAGAACAATGGGAGTGACGAATCCCCGTTAGGGCATTGTGGCGCATCGTGACTAACAAACAGACCCGTGCCTCTGTCCCATCACCTTCCGTGAGAGGGCAACGCAAGTGTTTGCGCGTGTATCATGATCATCCGAACAGTACACTCCCAAATCACGCTATAGTGCCCCATTTTCCAGCATATGACTGTGGTGACGGACATTGAGAATTGGTATGGCAGAAACGGAAAACAGACGCCTGGCCATGCTCAACGGTCTAGCCGCAGTGATTAACCCTGCCAGTTTGGATGGCGGAAGTATACCATCAACTGGAGACGTCATGATAGAACATGGCAGCGGTTGAGTCATTGTGCCTTCGTCACCTCCACAGGCTTCAGTCAGGAGGCGTCTCTTGCAATCGAAAGGTGACAACCTCGACATCAGCCAAGAGCGTGGAGGTGAAGCGGGCAATTCATGGCGTATCTGTTTCTGGGAAAATGTCTACCAGAACTGCCCCGGCCCACGGAAAGTGGTGCCGCAACGGGGGGAGGTCAATCGACAGCCAGGACGCCAAAGGGGTAAAGCTTCAATAATAGTACTTCCTGCTAAGTAAGTATCCTAAACCAACCTCGAAAGCACCAACTCAGGCCAGTGCCCTCTCAAATCCAACCTCCTACTCCACCTGTACATATTACTATCATCCTCCTCAAGAGGCCCAAACGCATCAGCATCAAACAGCCAAAGGCCCACGGCCGGTCTCGCGACCCTCTCCAGCTCCTCTTCCGTCTCGACCGGCACTGTCTTCCCTGCTATCTCTATCCATAGCCGCCGCTAAGCTTAAGTCCACAGCCAGCCTTCGTGCTCTTCTCGTAGAAACGCCACTACAGTTTTTACGTCGACAATGGGTGGTTGATAGGAGGGCAGGTCGTACGCAAACAGCACCTTCTCTCTCAGCCTCTCCTTTAGCGGGGTTTTAATTTCTTCTTCGTCTTCACCCTTGTTTTGGCCTTCGAGAGAATAATGTAGCAAGACCTCCTGCATCTGCTCACGCATGCCGCACGGGTCTTGCCACGCAAGGACGCACTCCAAATCAGCCTCAACTTGAACTTTTAGCCGCGGGTCCACCAGTTTCATTGTCGCCCAATGGTCGATTCTAGCTGCCCGATTTGTATCTGTCGCATACTAACTGATTAGAACACATGGCTGCAGTCTACTGGGTTTCATTTCTTTCATTGAACAGGGCGCAAGGTCCAAGGTTTTCCGCTATATAACGCTAGGGGAAGCCATCTATTTCACCAACTTTCTTTTCACCAGCTATCCCGTCGCCTTTGGAATCTTATTGAAGAAGTGCCATAGAGTTGCGGAGGCTAAGAGCCACGAAAGGAAGCGGCCCAAGGAACGCCCCAATCCCATAACTCCGCCGATTCGGGATGGTAGACACAGTGGCACCCTTCACGGGTGCAGCCCTCCCTCCCCCGTGTCGGACCAACCGTCACCGGAACCCAAAATAGCTTTTGCTAGTTGGCCGACTAAAACTACGCGGGTGACCATTTTGTTTGCGACCACACCTTGCGCCGCAGACCATCGGTTACATGTAGAACAAGCGTAACCTACGCAGCTCCATAGAACGAGAAATCTCGGGCATAGCTGGACTCTGGTGCATCAAGTTGCGCGATGTTTCAACACGTCCAAAGCTTGGAACTTGTGCAGCAGCAAACTCATATGCGCCTCGCCTTTCCCAATGCGGAGCTCCGACCCTGACAACAGTGAGGAGCACTAAGTTTGATCGAGAGGGGGTGATCCCAAACGCCCCAGCAATCCCCTATCACTACGGATTATTCTTCGATGAACCGGGCACTGTCAAGCTACGTATCAGGGTAAACAAACACAACAGCTAGGCAAATTATCAAATGTTCTTTAATAAGCGAACTTTAACACACTGTTCAACTGCTCTAAGTTTAAGAAGCGTAAGTAACCCCACACGGGTAAACGTTGCTGCCATACGGGAAACTGGTCAATGGTACATTGGGAATGGGAAAAGTCTTGTCTGGCAGGAGCCGCAGCGCCCCCTGTGTTGGGTTCTAGATATTACAGAACGATCACGCACTTAATACCTATGTGGCGCCCTGTTAACAGCTTTAGCAATTTCTGGATTGCAATACCATGCTATAGTACCATGGATAATAGAAGGTAATTAGAAGACGTGAAGGAGATATGGTAATGTCTCAAGAACTCGAGCACTTGGGAATAATTTCTGCTGGATTGTCCACTTCGGAACCCTGCTTAACTAACCCCCGCTGCCAAGAGGTTAGAGGCTGGTTGCTTGAGGTTGTTAGGCAACCACGCTGAAGCACGAAACCCCACTTTACTCAACGTCAATCTTACTCCTTCCTGGCTCTTTTCCAACCTTTCAATCAATCCGCCATTAACTGCATAACCACACACACACACACAGACACACACACAATCTCGACCCAAAATGGCCAACCACGATCCCTCAGCCCAGACTGGGCTCGATGTCCGACGGAGAAGCACAGGCGGCCGCGCGCCCTGCCGCTGCATCACGCGCGAGATCCCATTCCAGGCGCACGATGGTAGTCCCGCCATAATGGTCTTTGACTTTTACGTCTCCGTGGACCCCTTTGAACCACCGCTCCCAGCACTACCTGAGCTCTACAGCTTCGCGCTCTACGTCACCGGCCCCGGCGCCAGTCCCACCACCTTTAACAGCGCCGAGGTCTACAGAGTCGCGATCCAGGGCGCCTTCACCTACGTCGAGCCCGTGCGGCTGGACGTCTACTTCCTCCCCGGCGCGTCGGTAGATGCGTGCATAGTGCACTATGCCGCCGAGAAGGTGCACCGGGGGACCTATGCACGGCAGGTCCAGGCTGTCGAGCGTGGGGATCCGCCTGCGAACGCGGGCGGGCTACCGGGCTTGGTGCCGTCGTATTTGAATCTGCCGTCCTGGTGGCATCATGACGTGCTATTGGTGAGCGGCAAGGACTGGAAGGCTGAAGGGATGTTGTTTGTGCAGTTCAATCGGGCCGAACGCGAGGAGTGCCATCCGTACGAGGACGAGCTGGACGATCACCCGCGCATCATGGTGGGTAGGTATCCAGTCGGTCAGGACAATGGGTATAGTGCTGGGACGATCGAGCGATGTGTCGATGAGATCAAGTCAGTGGAGGAAGTGCGCGGCCTGATTGCCGTGGCAGCGGAGTTGGGGTACACAACCTGGTAAACTGCTTCGAGTATTTTTAGAAATCTTTGCCATCTACTTTTGATTCGGCCAAGTCAGCGCGAGCTGCTGAGACGGGCAATGAACCTTCGACGACAAAGCTGAAGATCACGAAATTGCTGGCAACACGGAGGGAAGATACACGAGTTACCCATGTGTCCAGGTGGGACGGTTCGAGCTATTTTCACAAACTTAAAGACCTTTTTTAACCGCCGCGACTAATCTTTAACAAGCCTATTCATCACCCAGCTCATCTTAAGCGCGGCAAACTTCCTGATCACTTGTGGCCTGACGAGGTGTAAAAATTTCATTTACGGTAAGGAGCACGCCTGTGGTAATGTCGGAGAATTTTATACTAGTTAAGTTAAACCCGAGATGGGGGTTTCTGGTTCTGACATTAACAATTGGTTGAAGATGCTTTTGCAGTTTGTTAGGTTGTAGGTTATAGACTTAGCTGATACTATGTCTGTCGATCTTAAGCTATCATGTAAAGCCGTGTTCTCTACTGTTTGTAGGTTGCAGCTGAGGTGCGATGAACTGATATTTTAATTAAAAACATGCGTGCAGTTACATTCGGGTACGCGGTGAGTTCCTTGGTCTACTTGTGACACGGAGAAGCGTTCTTGCGTAATGCCCCTGAACGTAACCCTGACCGTAACGTTTGGAAATTGAGACAGTCACAGCTATCACGGTTAAAAACCTTGAGTTGGGTAAAATTATAGCTTTTCTTACCCAGCTTTAGGTAAAGTGCATTCAATCGTACCTACCTAATGATCGAAGATGGTGACGTTGATTTGTCACATCAGAGACAGCCCACCACCACGTGTCGTGTAAGTGGCGTGACTTCCCAACTCTAATGTTCATAAACACCACACCACCCGCACCCTCCCCCTTCACACACGCAATGTCTCACTTCTCCTAACCAACATTCAAATTGACAAAAAAGAAAGTTCATTTTAACTTATAGTCACATATCATGGCCACTCCCACAATCTCTACCCCAAACACGCCCCCCGTCCCCTCCACCATGCGCGCCTGGCAATACACCTCCACCACCCCAACCCTCGAGTCCAACCTCACCCTCCGCACCTCCCTCCCTCTCCCCACGCTCTCCTCCTCCGATCCCAGCCATCGCCTTCTCATCCGCGTCATCTCTGCCTCCCTCAATCCCATCGACTACAAAAAGCCCGAAATCCCCCTCTTCGGCCGCTTCCTCATCCCCCGCCCAGCCATCCCCGGCTCCGATTTCTGTGGTCGCATCGTTCGTCTCAGCTCTCCGGATATAACCGCCTTTCACATCAACGATCTCGTCTTCGGCCGTCTCGACCCAACAACAAACGGCACTCTCGCCGAGTACATCGCCGCTCCAGTCACAGCCTGCGCGGTATTACCGCCGGGGGTACCCCCCTCCCTCGCCGCAGCGATGCCAACGGCGGGTTTGACAGAGTACAAGGCAATGCAGGGCGCGAAACTCAAATCAGGAGACAAGGTCTTCATCAACGGGGGAGCGGGCGGGACGGGGACGATGGGGATTCAGATTGCGAAGGCGATGGGGTGCCATGTTACGACGAGTTGTTCGACGGGGAAGGTGGAGCTATGCAAGAGGATGGGGGCGGATGAGGTGGTTGATTATACGAAAGAGGATGTGGTGAGTGTTTTGGAAGGGCAGGGGCGGGTTTTTAGTGTTGTGGTGGATAATGTTGGGGGAATGGGCGGCGGGTTGTATCGCAACGCGGGCAGGTTTTTGGAGCCGGGGGGGAGGTTTGTTCAGGTTGGGTTGCCGAGTGGGGTGAAAGGGGTGCTGGTGCTGGTGGGGAGGATGGTGTTATCGATGTGGAGGTTGTCAGGCTTCGGGGGAGGGGATGGCAAGTTTCGGATGTTCGATATTAAGGGCGCTGGTGAGGAGTTGGTGACACTTGGGGAGTGGATGGCGGAGGGGAGAGCGAAACCTCATGTTGAGATGATGTATGAGTTTGAGAGGGCCCCGGAGGCATTTGCGAAGTTGAGGGAGGGGCATTGTGAAGGGAAGCTTGTGGTTCGTGTTGGGGATGAAGATTGATGTGGATTTTAATGTCTCCAGAGCAATTGAGGTCGTCTGCTTCCATGGCTCGCAGTCGCCTTTGCCACGCCTGCCGGGTCGGGACAGAGGATATGGGTACTCACAAGAACCCGATTGGTGTATTGGAATTTGACGAATCGCGCGACGTTGCAGGGAGGAAGAGGCTGTGGGAAGCTTGCCGGTCCTGCGATGGGAATGGTCGGTAGCAGTTTCGGAAATTTATCGTGGCTGCGAGCAAAGCCAAAGGAAAAAAAGAGCCACAGACATCAATGCCATAACCCGGCAAGGCCGACAGCAGTGGAAGTGGGGCCGCAGAAAGCTTAAACTTCGCAGCATGCCAGGAGCTAGCCCCGGGAAGGTGCAAAATACCCGAAGAGAATCCACTTCTGACGCAAACCATCTGGACGGCGCCTTGGATCCGAAGGTGTCCAAGGCAGACAGGAAGGAGCTGAGTCCTGACGAATGTCTCGGATCGTGTGTATTCCAGCTTCGTTATTTGCGACCAATCTGGGCTCCCGAAATTTCCCTTTTCGTTCACGGTCTCGAGCTGGGCCGAGCTGTAGCCGATTTGCCTCGTGCTTTACCTGATTCTCCCGGGGGAAGTACTTTCCCCGAACCAACGAAACCCCTACGATGACAGAGCTTCACCAGTCGCACACGGTGGTGTTGCTTCCAAGACCGGGGGAATGATTCTCCGTGTTTGCAGAACACATCTTAGTAATAACTTGCTCTGCCTGCGCCCTACAATGCACGTCCCCTAACTTCCGGCCAGCTTCGGAAGTAAGGGGGTTTGGCGCCCGGGTCAATCCGAGAGGAGCGTGTAAACAAACCACGAAGCCTACAGACCCCGGGATCCAGATGGCCCGCGAATGCATTCCCCCGAACGGGACCGGAACGACGTTACAAATTAGCGGGCCTTCTCCCTTTCACAGCCAACCCATCAATCGGTCGATGAGACGCCCACAAAAACATGACGGTATAAAGACACACTGTCTCTCCCCTTTCATCATAATTACCTAACTAAAATATCAACCCGAACGCATCAACGAGCCACCAACCCATCATCCTTCATTATAGTCCAACCTCCCCCGTCCCTCAAAATGTCCACCCCAACCCCCACCCGCACCAAAACGCACCTCCGCATCGGCGTCATGCTAGAAGAAGTCCAACTCTCCGACATAGTCGGCATCGATATAATCGGCAACCTCGCGAACCCCTACGTCTCCGGAGTCGCCTCCTTGGACCCCCAATACACCAAATGGACCCCCCACGCCCTCAGCCTCCAATTCTTCTACATCTCCTCCACCCTTTCCCCAGCCCGTACGACACCCCTCCAGACAGTCCCCTCCAACCCCTCCGACCTCTTAACGGGCTCTAGCTTCCAGTTCGTTCCCAACACCACCTACGACACGTGCCCGCGTGATCTGGACATCCTCCTCATTGGAGGGCCGTTCCCCAGCCACCGGCCCCCTGCAGCTGACAAGTTCATGAAGGAGGCATGGACCAAGACACCCGTTTTCATGACGACTTGTGTCGGGTCGCTTTGGTTGGCTAGCACGGGGCTGTTGGAGGGGAAGACGTGCACTACGAATAAGGAATTTCTGTACCTGGCCAAGGAGATGCATCCTGGTACGAAGTGGCTGCGGCAGCGGTGGGTTGTGGAGGAGAAGGAATATGAGGGGGACGATGGACACAAGGGGGAGTTGTGGACTGCTGGTGGTGCTGGGGCTGGTGAGTTTTCTAGAATGTCGCACAGGTACTTGATGCTGACGTTGAATTTGCACAGGCATTGACATGATTGCTCACTATTGCCAGCAGAGGTTTGGGCACGAGTTTGTCGACACGCTTTCTTTGCAGATGCTGGAGCTCAACCCTGGCGGCAAGGCCAGTCAGTTTTATGACTAAAGTGTATGAAGGGGACTTTGTTGGACAAGTAAATTACAGCCTGGTAATCTGCAACGAATCTAGGCACAAAAAGAATTTCCTTCTCGTTCGTAGTCCTGAGCTGGGGTAAGCTACGGAGAGCTGCGCCCAATTTGTCCCCCATACAATCCCACTTAACCATGTACCAGCCATTCTTCTGTTTGGTCTGTTTTAGTGAGTTCAAGTTGTCAAAAATCACATGGAAAGGTCCTCTCAGTTTTGGGAATTATCGTGCGTGCAGCTACGCAAAGCCCAAGGGAAAAAAGCCACAGACATCAATGCCAAAACCGGCACCAGAAAAACAACAAACCTAACCTTAATATTGCATCACCGGCGATGACGGCCGTCGAGTCACCAGCGGTAACGGTCACATCAACAAGAAAACTCTTGCTGGCCGAATCTCCTCTCAGTAAAAGAGCCCGGAACAAGGGAAGCTTTCGACAGCATCCAATACCTAGGTAGCTGCATCCTCTTCGTTGTAACGTGATGCCGGGTCTACCCCACTGGCTGGCAAACTGCAGCTGGACGTGGTGGAAGACCCACTCCACATTTCGCTAATGGTCAGACTGGCTTGACTTCTCCACTTTGATCCCAAGCTGTAGGCCTCAGGGTATTGGGAGGTGTTTGCTCTTGCCGTGGCTATAAATTCTTCGCAAAATATCATGCGCATTCTCAGATTCTTCTTCTTTCATCATCACTTCCCAGCCAACCACGGAGAGGCATTTCTGCTGCCTCATCACGCGATGGCTGATGAGTACAACTTCATCATGGACCCCTCTGGGGATGTTCTTCTTACACGCTCTTATATTGACGTGCATTAGGGTGAAGATGGCTTCCCGAGTTAGAACATTGAATCCAGGGACTGACTGCTCACTGCATTCCACTGAAGGATTCAGCGGGTGTCGACACGGACAAATCCTCCAGGTATTTGGGTGACCCTCGGTAACCCCCAACTCGTATAGAGGGACTCACCGCTGCCTTACCGGGTAAACCGCATGCAAGGTTCTGCGTCTGCAGTGGGATTGGCTCAGACGCCAGCTTATTACCCGGTTAATAGCACGCGTGGCGCGTGTACGAGAAGCTCTTCGAAGCACGTTTGACCTCGACTTGAGTCTCTTGAAAAGTATAAGACGAAGAGTTTTCTTACCGCTCATCAACTTCAAGAACCATCAGCTTCAACTTTAGCTTCAAGACTCACTGAGGTTTATCATAATTTTTAATTCGTACCTTGACTCACCGAGATTAAAATGCTTTCCCTCCTCTTCACCGCCGCCCTGGCAACCGCCGCCCCCCTCCTGGCCACCCGCCAGAAGACCCCCAACGACTACCCCCCA